>Ga0302303_10001344_pt1 | contig 16266 bp, 19 predicted proteins | sample III_Palsa_E2_1_FD_194542 | JGI IMG/M metagenome (GOLD analysis project Ga0302303, IMG submission 194542) | Peat permafrost microbial communities from Stordalen Mire near Abisko, Sweden - III_Palsa_E2_1 | ecosystem: Environmental > Terrestrial > Soil > Palsa > Peat permafrost | place: Sweden... | reverse complement strand
AATAAGAGAGATCCGATCAGGAAAGGTATATATCCCATAGCCTGAATCTCGGTTTCATGTCCCGCTATGACAAGGACGGCGCTAAAGCTGGCGTAGGCATAGGCCAGGGCTGCTATAATACTGATCCAGGGATTGATGCGCAGCACAAGCCCCAGGAAATACATGGATATGCAAAGCAGGAAGAAGAAACTGATGGGTTTGGGCAGGAACAGGATGGAAAGCTGTTGAAGGATACTTAGGTTAACAGGGTTATGCCCTTCGAGTGCCACGGGAAAACCCGGCATTCCACTGAACATACTGTTATTCCACAACGGGAAGTGCCCGTGAATATCTTTGTAATGCTGCATTTGCTGCACCATGGCCTTCCACTGCGTAATATCAAACCCACCGACAACCTTGCCTTCCAGCGAAGGCTGGCAATAAATGACGGCTACCAGCACGAAGAGAACAACGGCGGCAATGTGGGGGATGAGCTTCTTCCAGCTAAACGTTTTCATGTGATATTAATTACTTTTAAATAGGCGCAACCAAGCTCCCCATAGGTCGGGTTTAGGCTCTATGGCGAGTCCGGTTTACATGTGTGGGGCAAATTAAGGCTATTTGCCGCAAATATTCAAAAGTAGGGTCACATGCCTTATTTTTGGTCACTGATATATGGCTAGATTGAGACGGGCGTCGCAGGTGGCGCTGATTGGTAATATCGCTTTCTTATGTTGTGTCCTGCTGAGGTATGTGAACTACCTGCACGAAGAGGTGCTCACTTCCCTGCTCCTGATCCTGGGATGGTTTTTGGGCATCTGGATCAATCTGGCAGTGAACGCATGGGTCGCTATTCTGTTATGTAGAAAGCGGCTCGCAGGTGCGGCGGTTCCTCTCTGGCTGCTATTGGTCAACGCGGGATTGGGTATCTTTGAATTATATTACTATTTTTTTATATGATACAGCGCGCAATAAAATGGATGTCGTTTTTGGGTATTCTGGTGATGATGCACGCTTGCGGAAGCCGCAATAGCGGTGTACCGACCGTAGGTTTTGTGGATGCCTTTGAGGATAATACCATCGAGCAAGCCAAACAGGGCTTCATTGATGCCCTGCAAAAGAACGGCTTTGATGAACAGAAGAAGACCGTCAATGTTATCTATCGCAACGCCCAGGGTAATCCACCCACATTGACCCAGATCGTAAAATATTTTGTCTCGGAAAAGGTGGACCTGATCGCCACGAACCCCTCCCTGGCAACCATTACGGCCATCCAGAATACGAAAGACATTCCCGTGTTTATGATGGTCTCCCCCACACCGGCATTGATGAAAGTAACAGATTCCGCGGGGGCGCCCCCTAAAAATTTGTTCGGGGTGGCCGACGAACTGGACTATATCGATACATCCTTTGCGCTGATCGGCAGCCTCATAAAACCGGCGTCAGGCCAGTTGACTGTGGGAATGATCTATAATCAATCCGAACCCCAGTCGGTGGAAGCGCTTAAACGCATTGAAAGGCTGGCCGGAACCCTGCATTACACCCTCGTGTCACTGCCGGTGAATAGCTCGGCTGACGCCCAATTGGTAACGGAGTCCCTACTGAATAAACATATTGACGCCTTCTTTGCTAACCCCGACAATACCGTCTTCGCCTCATTCGAGACCATTGTAAGGGATTGCGACAAAGCCCACGTACCCGTATTTACCAGCGAAGCGGGGCTGGTCGCCCGGGGCGCTGTGGCAGCCTATGGAGCAGATATGTACCAATGGGGTTACCAGGCAGGCGAACAGGCGGCCCAATATCTTCAGCATAAAAGCACGCAGGGCCTTCACTGGGAAATCGTGAAACTGCGCAAACGGGTATATAATCCAGAAGTGGCAAAGCGGTTTCAACTGGTTATTCCTTCAGGCTTTCAACCCATACACTAATGGAATTCTATCTCTCGGCCCTGATGCTGGGTTTTTGCCTGTCTTCTGTGTCGCTGGGCATATTTATCAGCATGAAGATCTTCCGGATCCCGGATATCACCACGGACGGGAGCTATACCTTGGGCGCTGTGGTGACGGCTATATTGCTGACCCACCATTGGCCCCTCTATCTGGCTATTCCGTTCACTATCCTGGCGGGTGGCCTGGCAGGGTGCCTGACCGGGCTCATACATACCAAGTTGAAAGTAGACGCCCTCCTGGCGGGAATATTGGTGATGACGGCACTGTATTCCGTGAACCTAACCCTGCTTGGAAGGTCCAATCTTCCCCTGATCAATATCCCCACGATTTTTACCTATCTCCACTTGAGTGGAAATGATACCTATAACGAGCTTTTCATCTGCATCGGCTTCATTGCCCTGATCACCACCCTGATCGCCTATTTGCTGAGGACGGATTTTGGCATTGCTATGCGGGCCACCGGCAATAGTGAATCCATGACCAGGGCGCTTGGGATCAATAACGATGTCATGAAGATCGTGGGGCTTGGGATCGCCAATGCGCTCACGGCACTGGGAGGATTTTTGGTCGCCCAATATCAGAATTTTACCGATATCAATATGGGCATAGGCATTGTCATCGTAGGATTGGGATCTGTATTGATTGGAGACGGCCTCATCCGTCTGTTCAACATTCAGGCGATCTGGCTTCAATTACTGGTGGTGATCGCGGGCACCTTGATATTTCAGTTCGTGCTGGCCTTTACCCTGTCCGTGGGGGTTGATCCCAACCTGCTGAAGTTAGTCACCGCCGTCTTTGTCTTATTGATCGTGGGCATCCCGGCCATACGCCTGAAACGGAATCTATGATTGAACTGACACATATCCATAAGCAATTCAACAAGGGAAAGGCCTCAGAAGTGACGGCCTTGAATGACGTTTCCCTCCACGTGCAAAAGGGAGAATTTGTTGTATTGATCGGTTCTAATGGTTCCGGTAAGACAACCTTATTGAATATTATCGCCGGCGCAGAAACGCCTTCCGAAGGAACCGTCTGTTTTGACCGGCAGAATGTGACAGGCCTTCCGGAATACCGCAGGAGTCGCTGGATAGCGCGTGTTTTTCAGAATCCATTAAGTGGCACAGCCCCCGATCTCAGTATCCTGGATAATTTCCGCCTCGCCTCCTTGCGCACGGAGAAGAAGGGGCTGTCTATCGGAGTCAACGAGGCCTTCAGGAAGAAGGTGAGGGAGCGTGTGGCCACCCTCGGGATGGGATTGGAAAATAAGGTGGATCTGCCGATGGGCGCCCTATCCGGGGGGCAACGACAGGCCCTGACCTTGCTAATGAGTGTGATGGATCATACGGAGATATTGCTACTCGATGAACCTACAGCCGCGCTGGACCCCCGTTCTGCCCGCCTGATCATGGAAACCGCCGACCAGCTCATCAGGGATTTTAACCTGACGACGATCTTCATCACACACAACTTAAAAGATGCGCACGGGTATGGAAGCCGCCTGATCCAAATGGCCGAAGGAAAGGTCGAGAGAGACCTGGACACAGCCGCCAAAAGCCGGCTAGCGGTGACTGATTTGTTTGATTGGTTTAATTGATGGGCATCCGCCGTTTCCTGTCGTCGCGGCCTCAGTACTTCGCTTTGACAATATCCGCTACGACTTTGTCAATAGGCAGCGTTAATTCTCCTGACGAGAACTGCTCCCACGGAATGAACCTAAAAGTTTCCGTTTCGCCCGTTTTCCGGTACATCGCCATTTCTCTCTCATCAAACTGAAAAGGCTGATCACGTAAAGGAGCCCGGATGGGTTCCAGGGCTGTTACAAAATAATATACGGATATGATTTGATGATCCGGGTTGAAGGCCGACATCTGGAAGAAGTCGGTCGTATATAGGTGATCGTCGACTGAGATGTCCAGGTTCATTTCTTCTTTAAACTCCCGCTTCAGGCAATCCCGGGTACCTTCTCCGAATTCCAAACCGCCGCCTGGGAATTTAGTGATATAAGCGCCCCGGATATATTCGTCACTGACCAACACCTTTTTGTCTTTGTCTATTAATAGGCCGTACACCCGGAGGTTGATCATAATTGTCGTTTAAAACCATTTGTTTTTGATAAAGTACCCGCAAAGCAGGCCCGATATCGCCAGCGATACCAAGGGAGCCACGTAAAAGGTGGCGGGGGAATCCGAGAAGGGCAGGGGCACCTTCATACAGAACATGACTCCCACCAACAAAGGCAGGGACAGCACGAGCCCTATGCCCGTCAGCCATTTCAGGATCCAGTTCAAGTGGCTCGCCTGGATACTGGAAAAGGCATCCATGGCGTTGCCCAGGATATTTGTGTAGATATTAGCCATTTCAAGGGCCTGTGAATTATCCACGATCAGGTCTTCCAGGAATTCCTTTTCTTCATCAGTGAACTGCAGGATATTAGTCCGCACTAATTTCATCATCAGCGTTTCATTCGAACGCAACGTCGTCACAAAGTACACCAGGCTTTTTTGAATCCGCACCAGTTGCAGTAAGTCCTCGCTGCGTCGGTTGTCATAGAGCTTTTGTTCCAGGACATTGCGGCGTTGGTTGATCTCTTTGAGGTAATCCATGAAGTTCTGTACGACCTTTTCGAAGATCTTCAAGACCATCATGTTCTTTTTGTCCGGGCTGCGGTTCTTGAAAGAGTTGAGGAATTTTTTGATAGCGCCGTTCTCAAAAGAGTTGACCGTAACAATCTGCCCGTGAGTGAGGATGATACAAATGGGGATTGTGATATAATAAGCGTCGCTCTCGTTAAATGAGTTGTTTTCCGTAGGCGTCTTGAGAACGATGAGCTTGACATTTCCTTCAATCTCATACCGGCTCCGTTCATCGATGTCCAGGGAGTCCGTCAGAAAGTCCACCGGAATATCCAGCATTTCAGAAAGGTCTGTGAATTCTTCCTGTTTTAAAGGAGGAAGAATATTGACCCAAACACCGCTTTCCGGCTTATCAATCTGTACGGTTTGACCGTTTGCATTCTTGAAATACTGGATCATGGTGTATAAAGATAGCCAGGATAATTATATCCCATCAATTGAAATTTCGCCCTTAAATACCAGGGTGGCCGGCCCGCAGAGCCAGATATCTTCAAAATCCTGGTCATTCACCTTGTTGAATTCAACACTCAGGTTCCCCCCCAGGGTTTGTACGTCCACCTTGGAGACGGCCTGTTTTTCCGCCGCCACATGCGCGGCTGCCACTACCAGCGCGGCGGCCGTTACCCCCGTGCCGCAGGAGTATGTTTCGTCCTCAACGCCCCTCTCATAGGTTCTGACGTAGATACCGCCATCTTCCTTTACCTGTACAAAATTAACATTGATGCCTTTGGCGGCAAAGGTTGGACTATATCGGATCGCAGCCCCATCCCTGGGAACATTGACAGAATCTACGTTCTCGACTTGTACCACGTAATGAGGGGATCCCGTGTTCAGGATAAAATGATTGCCTTCCTGTTTTACTTCGTGCACCGGGTTCATCCGCAGGCGTACCCAGTTATCCTTTTGCAGTGTAGCTATATGTTCCCCGTCAACGGCCGTAAATATTGCTTTGTCACCTATTACATCTAAGTGTCTGGCAAATTGGGCGATGCACCTGCCTCCGTTCCCACACATGCTGCCTTCCCTGCCATCGGAGTTGTAGTATTTCATGTCAAAATCATACCCGGCCTTGTTGTTCAATAGCATCAGGCCGTCCCCGCCGATACCGAAGCGCCGGTCGCAAAGACGCGCGACCTGGGCAGTCGTCAGCCCGTCATACAAGTTTTGCCTGTTATCAATTAAAACGAAGTCGTTGCCGGTAGCCTGGTATTTATAAAAGGGAATCGTCATAAAATGTGCGGGTCGATTGTATGTTCAGTGGCTAAGAGAATAGATAAGGTCTTCTGGATCAGTTTTTCCATTACCGCCTGTCCGTCCTTGGTAAAGGTATGATTTACCCGGTTGGCGACGATGGCATTCAGGCTCAAGCAGGCGTGGCCCAGCAGTTTCCCCAGCCCATAGATCCCCGCCGTTTCCATTTCAAAATTAGTGATCCGGTGAGATCCAAAGCGAAACTCTCCCAGCCGGTCGATCAGTTCCGGGTGGGCCAGCCCTAGTCGGAGAACCCTGCCCTGGGGACCATAGAATCCCGGGCAGGTAACCGTAATGCCCCGGTGGAAACCTTCCACAAAGTGTTTGAGCAGCGAACTGGCTGCGCCACTGATATAGGGATTTGCAATCTGTCCGTGAAGTTGGGTATGGGTAATAAACGCCTGGACAATCTGGTGATCCTCCTCATTGCCCTGCTGCCTGTAAAAATTGAGGAGGTTATCCAGTCCCAACCCATGGGTAGAAGCCAATAAGCTATCCACCGGTAAGTCCGCCTGCAGGGACCCCGAAGTGCCCACCCGTACTATCCTGAGTGCCGTCAGGTGTTGCTTTATAGTCCTTGTTTCCAGGTCGATATTGACCAGCGCATCCAGTTCGTTCAGTACAATGTCAATATTGTCCGTTCCGATGCCCGTCGATACTACACTTAAGCGGTGTCCCCCGATCCGGCCCGTGTGCGTCACGAATTCCCGGTGCTGGCGCCTGACTTCCACTTTGTCGAAATATTTACTGACTTCCTTAACCCTGTCCGGGTCGCCTACTGTGATGATAGTAGACGCCAGCTCTTCAGGTCTCAGGTCCAGGTGATAAACCGCTCCCCGTTCATTAAGGATTAATTCCGACTCCGCGATACGTTGCATACCCCAAATTTCCTGTTTTTTTACCAGCCCGGAAAATCAGGAATATTTTCTAATTATCAACGTTTTGCCTTATTTTTGCACCCCTATCAAAAGGGTCCTGTGGCCGAGTGGCTAGGCAGAGGTCTGCAAAACCTTTTACAGCGGTTCGAATCCGCTCGGGACCTCAAGATGTGGCACATTATGCCAAAAAGACCGCCGCTGGCGGTCTTTTTATTTATTTCCACTTAAAGGTGACCAAAGCCTTTTCAAGGTCGGGAATATTGGAAGCCAAGGGTGTGTAATAGGAAATGGATAGATTATCAGTCAGGAAGATGAATCCGGCAAAATCGCCGTCCCAATTGAGGAACGTCCACACCTTTGTCCCATTGATAGATTTTTCGGTTGCCTTTCTTTCGGGGGCATGAATGTGATCAATGAACCACGGTTTATACGCGCCTGCGAAATCATAGCTAAAAACAATTTTTCCTTTCGTGTCATCAGCGTCGTAAAAATAAATGTCAAATTTTTCATCGCTATTTCCATACCCAACTTTGGTCAAATAGCCCGGGATAATCAATTCAAATGCGTGGTCTGTAAAGCTGTAAGAATAATGGAATTGGGAATGGCAACTCCTAAGGCGAGCCACTAGATTGGGAATGGGATCTTTTTGAATATGGAGACGATCGCTATCCAGGGGAGTGGAATGGATATATTTTATCATGACACAAGTGTCATCTAAAGTGGTGACCCGGACGTTCTGTGCAACCACAGTAGTTAAAGAAAGCTGAAAAAGTGCCAAGAGCAGTCGTTTCATGTTGCCAGAAGTTAGGTTCAGGTTATCTCAATGACAAGCCCACGATTACGCAAATACTTTTTGCTTTCGACTCCATATCTCCCAATAGCCAATCTTTTTATCATCGTCAAGGAATGATGCGTCGATAAGTTGCCGCACCCTTTCCTGGCCTGAACGGAACTTATTGTAACTATTCGCTACTGCTTTGTCAGGAATTTGCAAAAGCTGTCCAAGCGCATCAAAATCTCTTAACTTGATATTGCTCTTTTTACCTCCGAGCAATAAGGCTGTTTCTTCTTTGTCTTTCGGGAAGACAAGGTTGACATTTAATAGATCATATGCTGGGCTCAGCGAAATGCTATCTTCCAGGTGAAGCAAGGAGAAGTTTTTCAAGTGCATGTCATTATTGCCAGTTAAGTAACAGAAAATAAGCAGCTCAAAATATCTCAAAGCGTCTAGCCCTGAATAAGTGCAGTAACGGAGGATCAATTTCCCGGCTCTTTCATAGGAGCCCTTGTATTTATTTTCCGTCAGGAACTCTGAAAGCTGGCAAAAGTCCTCCATGTGTATTTTCTTTTGGCCGATCCGGTCGAAACGGCGAGCGATATAGACAAGATTTCCGTCGCTGGCATGGAGCAGACTATGCTTGCATACGTTTAGGCCGAATAATTCGGCAAGATGCATGGTGAGGTCTTCTGTTTCGGGCATCGCGGGTATTTCGTTGTGTTGGGGTTTTAAGATATATTCTCCCCAAAGATTCACTATCGTGAGCCTGTTGTTTCCCTTCGCCTTTTCAAGCGAAACGGATAGTTTTGGCTGTACCCCTGTGACAGAAATGCGCTGGTTGACGGTTTGTTCCGCCAGTTCTTGCAACAGTTGCTTGTTTAAAGTCAACTCGGGCATGGCTTCTATGCCAAAGAAGCGTTTGGTGCATTCGGTATGGTATTGTTGTCCGCCCGCATCTTTGTAGCATAATAAGCAATTCGGCATGGCTAGTTAGTTTCTTGTTCGGGAATAACAGTTACCGCACCGATGGTATCTTTACAGGTGAGCAGTAGTAATTCAAAGCGGTCATTGCTTTGGATCTTCCAATGATCTTTGGCTATATTTAACAACCAGCCTTCAGGGATCAGCCCGTCGAAAAATGCGAATAAGGTCTTACCGTGGTAGGGTGTTTGCCGAAGGGGCAAAGTAAGACTGATTGGTTTGGCCAAAGGGTCCGCGAGGTAGCCGGTATCATATATAAATTCATACCCAGCATCAGTTTCCAGGACCATACCGGCCAGGGCCTTGTCATAATATACTTTCCCGGTTTTATTCATGATCCTTTATTTTGGGAGCCGGGGTGAGTTCCATGCCGAAAAGGGCGAGTAATTGATTTACCTTATCCATGCGCATGGAGGTTTTACCTTGCTCGATTTCTCTAACCAGCCGCAAGCCCAGGCCGGATTTTAAGGCGAGATCTTGTTGAGTCAGGCCGGTAGCCTTGCGCTTTTCTTTGACGATTTTTGCTAGACCAGTCATTTTATACCTAATAGGGTATAAATATAGGATCTTTTATTTATATTATACCTAAAAGGGTATATTTAGCTCCTCTTTTTTAATTTTATACCTAAAGGGGTATAATTTTCGACTCTAAGAGCTTCAAATCAAGCTAAGCTTGCCAGCCGTTTCAAATCCATCATAAAATAGTTCGAAAATTGTACGCTCGGGACCTCTTCAGCGGACAAGACGCGAGTTTACGCGTTTTGCCCGCTTTTTTGTCGGGCGAAACGCTTGTCCAGAGGGGATATCGCCACGGCGACTTCATTAGCAAAATAGCTCGAATTTTTGGCTGTCGATTATTTTAGTATTTCCCATTTTTAAATTTTCATAATATAATTTGATAATTACCAATAAATTATCAAAGTTCGAATCTGCTTTCTGTCGTTGGCCTTTTTGACAATGAGAAACTCTAAATGTTTGGAATAGTGAAGTTTTCGCTGATACATTTGCATCGACGATCACCGAATCCAATGGAGTACTAATTGAGACAATAAGCAAAATGTGAGGGCATACCAAAATAATTACCACCCAGATGTATGCCAATGTGCGGGAAAATAAGCGAGCCTCGACATGGAGGCGCCGTTAAAAAAGATTTTAACAGGAAAGCAGTGAGTTGGCGGCAGCATTAGCACTTTTCCGTTCTGAACAACGTATGAACGTTCTAGGGACTTGAAATAGCGTTTGAGTGCGAATATCCAGCTGTTAGATTCTAGAGATTTTACTTCTCACCGATCAGCTTTACAAGAGGCTCCAGCCCACTGGGGGAGTATCCCACAGATTTGTACAAAACTTCGTTTTTATTGTTAAGCAAGAGGACGTAAGGAATCTCAGAAAATGAAAATGAGGAAAAAACTGATAAACCATGACCTTCTCCTACCCACAGTTGCCGCCAGGGCATTTTTAATTCGCCCAAAGCATTGAGCCATAGTGCTTTTTTCTGATCGGTGGATATACTAACCATATTGATCCGATGGCTGTATTTTTGATAGATATCCCTCAGCTCGGGTAATTCCTGTCGGCAGGGGCCGCACCAGCTAGCCCAGAAAATCACCAGGCTCAAACCAGAATCGCCTGGATTAATTACCATACCATTCCCAAGTGAATCCTGAAACTGGGCAGCGCGAATCGTGGCTGCCAGGTCGATATGGCCTCGATGACCGATAAATGCTTTGATCTTCCCGGCGATAACGGACTTTTGCAACTTTTTATCAAAAAGCCCTGATAACTCCTGTAATTGCGTGTTAGAATAGGAAGTTTCATTTTGCTCAAGCACTTCCAGCAACCAATAGGAATAAGGAAAACGGCTGATGATCGCTGCGTCTCTTTGAGTGGTTTGTTTCGAATCATCCCTGGAGAGCATGCTTATCTCCAATGTTCGAAAATATGCATCCGACTGGGGCCCGCCTTGAACCTCAATGTGCCCTTCTCCCAGCGAGGAAAGGTCATGGATAGAATAGTTCTTGATGTCACCACTGAGTTTGGTGAGGCCTTGTTCAAGCATAAAGCAGGAGGTGCCGGCATATAACCGGCCATCCGGGCTTTTATGAGCTATTCCGGCGAACTGTAGTCTCTCTACCTGGTTGCCCTTATAGTAAATAACCGATACCAGGTGGGGAATAAAGTCGCTCGTTGGCTGAATATTGAAAGAAAAAGTTCCGTTTTGAATAGTGGTTGAATCGATGAATACTGCATCCCATTGATATCCATCAGTCAGGTAGATCTTTCCATCTGGAATTCCTTTTATGGACCCCTTAATACAAATTCCGTTGTGGTCTGCACGGCAGCCAAGGAGAAAGCTTCCCAGCAAAAAAAGGATAAGAATACGATGCATATAAAAAAATTAAAAAAATCACCCGTTGAGGCTATCTCCGCAAGTCGGCAAACGGGTGATAAGAAAATGTAAATGTAGGAATTTAAGCCGTTCCGCCAGAACCGCATCTACTGACTCCACCGTTAGAAGAAAGCGGAATAGGGGCGCCAAGCGCGTTACAGTAACAGCTATAGTTGGCCAAAACACTTCCTACCCATGTGGCAGTGCCCGCGCAAGTTCCGGTATAGGTGGTATAGCCTGTACCCGTTGGATTGGCTACAGCCAGAGTACATGGACCTCCGCCACAGCCTGCTGCTCCTCCTCCTCCTCCAGTCGATGTACCAGCTCCGCCGATAACATTTCGAAGCTGCTCCCTAGTGAGCATTTCTTTTGCATTGAGATTGAATGCTTTTAGCTTTAATTTTTTCATACTTTACATTTTTAAAAAAGTAAATGATATTCAAAGCTATTTAACAGAAGTCCACTATATGTGGACTCACAGATCATGGTTCAAAATTCAGCTATCGGCCGAAAAATGGATATGTCGGCTAAATCGGTTTTCAGTTAGGTGGCAATAAAGCGTGTATTGACGATAAAAACGAAGCGAGCGCAGCCGATGAAGGTCTGCGAGGCAATGATCTTCCAGCTGGTTGCCTAGGTTAAGGAAAAGCTGGGTTTGTTCCGCCTGCTACTACATAGTTTTCCTTTTTTGCAGATATCCTATAGCAAGAGCTTAAATGGATTGAGACGGCATCCTAAAAATCAACTTCCTTTTTTTCCTGGGTCAACAGGGAAGAAATAGAAAGATAGATAGTTCCATTTTCCTTATCATAACTAAGACTTATTGCTATCTTTTTCCCGACCCAATAATCCTCTTGGCCTATATCTTTATTTTCAATTACAATGTTTTCACCAAGTAGTGGACGGCCCTGCCATTCTTTCACCTGGGGGATGATCTTATCCGTAATTGCCGAGAGCGTAGCCGCTGATACGTCGGTATCATACATATCCTTGATGTGCGCGGATATATCCCGGAGGCTCATTCCATGACCATACATACCAATAATCTTGGGTTCCAGGCTCTCTGCCAGGATAGTCTCGCGTTTTCTAACGATCTGGGGATCAAAAGTGGAAGACCGATCACGGGGTGTATCGAGATCAATTGTGCCATCACCCGTCTTTAGCTTTTTGGACGTCTTGCCGTTTTTGCGGTTCCCGTCCTCGCGCTGCTCTTCATTGAGATGTTCTTCTATCTCCGCTTCCAACGCGGATTCCAGGAACTCTTTGAGCATTGGCGCGAATGCTCCATCTTTACCAAACAGGGGCTTGCCAGATCGCAGTTGCTCAAGGGCTTTCTTCTTTGTGCCCTCATAATCAAATGGTTGGTTTGTGCTCATAAATAAAACTGTATTTAAAGGTCTAAAATGTTTAACCTTTGACACAGTTTAATTTACAGTCTCGACGGGGATGGTGCCTTTTTTTAAAAGCTCAACTTTTTGGTTGAGCTTTTTGTTAAATTATTTTTTCCCCTCATTCAATAACTTCTCTAATTTCTCTTTGGTTTCGGGAATTGCTTGCAGCGTTAACGCCTTTTTGAACGCTTCTATCGCTTCAGCTTTATTATTAATTGCCAGATAAAAATCGCCAATTGAATCATAATCGTTACCACTTGTAGGATTGTTGGCGATATTGAGCTTAAATAGATTCTCGGCTTTATTATATTGCTTCTTTGCTAACATTTCGTAACCCAAATTATTGACCTGAGTTTCATCTGGCTTAACCAGGTAACCCATAATTTCAGAAACCTTTTTATAATGCGCAATCAGTACTGAATCTATCTTAAAGTTTGGATCTCTCAGTTCGCTGTCATATATCTTTAGCTTGTAAAAATAAAATATAAACCGCAGTGCGTCGTACTCTCCAATTAATCTTACTGATGGATGGTCGTCGTCCTTATAGAACTTGTAGCTATATCGCAATTGATTTTTTTTATTGTTATTGAGGATTTTAATAAATTCCAGGTTACTGCGAATAAGGGCAGTAAATGAGTTTGTATCCTTTTGGACACTTAGCGTGTCCATTTCCCTTTCCAGGCGATTGGCCATCCCCATGAATAGCGTTTTTCCATAGTAATTTTGAGCAGGTAAGATTGTCTTTGCGTCCTCCACAGGTTTCTTGTGATTGTACCACAATGACGCGTCGAGAGAAACATAAGCGTTAAACCAATTTGGATGATGAAGTAACGTATTGATGACCGTTAAGCCTCCCAGGGAATGACCGATCAATGTTTTGTAAGTTGTGGTTGGATAGTTCGTATCGATATAAGGAATCAGTTCGTTCTCCACAAAGGACATGAATTTATCACCATTGCCTACAACGTTAGGCAATTCTTTGTCTGTAGCGTTTGTGAGTTCGCTTAAGCGTTCTTCAGGAACAATGCCAACAACAATTATTGGAGGACAAAGGCCTGATTGTTCCATGTGCTCCGTGATACTGACAACGGTATTGAAATTATCATCGCCATCCAGCACGTAAACAACAGGATATTTTCCTTTGTCCTTAACTTTGTTGCCTCCATTGCTATTGGGAATATGTATCCATATTTTGCGCTGCTGGCTCAATATCTTTGAAGGAATTGTCGCCTCAAACCCAGTGGTAAAGGGGCTATTTTCCTGTGCATTGACAAAAAAAGAAGGTAATAGGAAGATAATAAAAAGGAAAAAAAATTTCATAGAATTATTTTGTTTAAAGTTGAATAAAACGGGGTAAAGTTAAATAAATATAATGTCTTTTTAAAGACGGACTATCTTCAAGCGCTACCTTTTGTTCCGGGTGCTATTGTGGCAACGACATCGCAACCGCTTGCCATCCTGTAGGCTTTGTTGGTAATTGTATTGGGTCAGATTTACGAACTTATTTTCTTTTGATCAAGAATGCCTCGTAATTCCTGCCGTGTTGAAAAGACGTGACGTCGTTTTTTTGCCGTCTGCGTTTACCTATTTGAAGTAATCAGGAGAGATTTTTTACATATTTTAGAAGACTCTCAGGGAATTCTAACCATTACCGCGTCCGCAAAGCTGTCTTTTTTACCATTTTCGTCATTGGTCATCTCCCAATGCCATGAATCATCGGCAATCCGATATGAAAAAGTGGTATGAAAAAAAACATTATCCTTTAATTTAAATAGCAACGCAATTTTCTTGGCCTCTTTTAGTCAACGCAAAATTGGGTGTTTTATGATGACATAAACCTGGTTGAGGAGCAAATATCACAAAAATCTGGCATTCAAAAAACTTGACAAAAATCACCATTTGACACAGTTCATTTTACAGACGCTGGCTTCCAGGTCCTTAGTTTTGAATGATTACTTATTACATCAAAGTCACTATCTGAATGCGCCAAAGGAATTGAAAATTCAATTGCATAAAAAGCAATTAAACAGTCATTGCTCTTTCGGATAGTAAGCCCTTTTTTTCGGAGTGATCTGTATAATTCCGCAGCTCCTATAGCCGCCTGGATAGGAGGGAATTGAAGAGTAGTAATATAAGATAAAATGTCTTTTATTTGCAGATATTGGGCATCATCCCGGATACCTTGTAATACTTCCTGTACAATGGTTGGAGTAAGGACTACAGGATGGTTGTTTTCAATGTAATTGGTAAGCAGGTCGGCTTCGGGAGTATTTTTGTTGCGGAGAAAATCAATCCAAACCGACGTGTCAAATAGTATCTGTTGACTCATATACTACGCATGTCCTTTAAGCTACCCTCCCATTTGACGTTCCCTTTAAGGTCAAGGAGTTGTTTCTTCTTCATCCAAGCAACATAATTTTTTAAAGCTTCCTGGATAACATCTTTTTTAGTTTTGATATTGCTAAGCTTTAATGCTTGCTCCAGCAGGACATCGTCTAATTCTATATTTGTTCTCATTTTAGATAATTGATGTGTAAAGATATGAAAAACTATACACATTGCCAAGCTCTCCCCCTACTGCTGGTCGGTCGGGATTATATTGCTTGTAACTGCTAATAGCCTATCGACTCCGTTTATCTTGATAGAGCAAAATTATTGGACCTCTGAGTAATTATATTTCCTTAAGAAATTATTAGGTTTGTCCATTATTGTAAATAACTGTAAACAGCAGTACAAAAGTTCTTTGCTAATAGGTTTGTGGGACCAAAATTGAGACCATTTTTTATAACATATTGGTTTTGCGCGGGATATAATTTAAAAATAAGCCCGCTCGGGACCTCGAAATGTGGCACATTGTTAAAAACCGCCTTTAGGCGGTTTTTTGTTATTCTAAGTCATTGACCTTTATCTTATTACTTGGGTTTGTCGCGGTTCGAATACGCTAGAGATTTTTCCTCTTTGAAACTCTTCTATTTGATAGAATGTGAGGTTATTGTGGGAGTTAGAAAATGATTCGAAGTACGTTAAGGATTGTTTTTGGGCCCATTCATATAAACGGCTAAAGATATTTCAGCAAGAATATTAAGAAATTCTTGAATCGCTTTTGCGTGTTCCAACGATACGTTTATACCGTCCTGTTTCAGAATTGTTTGCACCTTCACTGGGGTAATCTCATTATTTCTTATAGGCATTATTACATAAGTTATTAAGGTGCTGGCTTACCAGCTCCAGGTTGCTGATTTCCCTGAGGGGTAGGAGGGTTGCCATTTGGGGTAGGGTTTGACGCGAACGCGTTGCTTACGCGGCTCCACACGCGCTCGCTAAAAACCGCGCCGATAAAACAGGCGAGTAACATGACGTAGCCATTCGGGTCTGAAGTTGTTCCACCCAACGTAAACAGAGCAAGGCCGCCCTTCGTGGCCAAATAAACGATCAGGGCTGCCCCGAATCCCCGAGCCAACACTCCTCCAAAATTTTTGATCAGCGGTTTTGTGGAGAAAGACTCGATAAAATTGCTATTGTCATCTTTTGGCGCAAACGACAGAAGCGCTGCGCCTAACAAGCCAAAGCCAATCATCCCGATCAACAAGACTAATTCGGGGGAATGGGTATCGAGCAGGTACTCGCTCATAATGCCCAAGAATCCCCATTCTCTTCCCGTTCGTTTTTCCGCCTCCAATTTAAAATCGCCGTCCAATTGTTCAATCTGGTCAATCGTGGTCGGATAGGGTACAAAGTATCGCCGAATCAGGTTTGGTTGAAAATGGGTCGAGTCCGTCATGCGTTGACAAAACTCCAGTTGGGTTTTGATGTCACTTATTACGATCTGGTTGGCATTGTCATCGGTGATAATATCATTGTCTGCCCTTTCAAATATCGTTTTAATCGTCTGACCATAGGATATGAACCGATTTACCGCCGACTCATATAAATTAGTTTTATCGACGGTTGCGTTTTGGGAGTTGATGTCGAAACTATTGACCAGCGCTTTCTGGAAGGCCGTTTGTCTACTTTTGTAGGTATGGGCGTAGTTA
>Ga0302303_10001343_pt1 | contig 16273 bp, 13 predicted proteins | sample III_Palsa_E2_1_FD_194542 | JGI IMG/M metagenome (GOLD analysis project Ga0302303, IMG submission 194542) | Peat permafrost microbial communities from Stordalen Mire near Abisko, Sweden - III_Palsa_E2_1 | ecosystem: Environmental > Terrestrial > Soil > Palsa > Peat permafrost | place: Sweden... | reverse complement strand
TTGCTTTCCTGGGTGAGAGCGGCAGCGGAAGCCATTTTGGAGTCCGGAAGGCAGGTCCTGGTTTTATATGTCGGACCCGACCGGAATGTCATGAACGAAGTGCTTGCCGGAGTCCCCCACTTAACAACCGGCTCACTGCCTGCGAACGAAGTGTCGCGCCGATTCTCTGCAATGGACATCCATCTCTCAACCTTTACAGATGGTATCTCAACAAGGCGTGGATCCTTTATGACTGGGATTCAGCATGGCATTCCCACTGTGGCAACCTATGGCGATAGTACAGGCTCGGACCTGATTGCACAAAATGGAAAGGCGTTTTTGCTAACGGACGCTCATTCCCCCGACCAGTTCCAGAAATTGGTTTGTAGTCTGGCTGCGGATCCGCATAAACGCGAAACAATAGGATACGAAGCAAAACGCTTCTATGCGCAGAACTTTGCATGGGAAAGAATTGCGATGGAACTATTTCGACTGTTCGCTGAAACGGATTATAAAATTGAATCTGCTAACTCGATCGTTCGATCGAATGATCGTAATCTGGAGAACTCATAATGATAAGCCTGGCTGCTGCTAAATCGATCATGGGCGAGTCTCAGGCGTCGTCTCCCACGGATATAGACCAGCAGCGACAATCGTTTGCTATTGGACTGCCGATAGTCATCGGACTTCTGCTTGCAGTCCTCCCCTTCATAGGAAAAGCTGCCGCGGTTCCATTTCTGCTTATCCTTCTTCCGCTTCTTCTATGGACGGCATTCAGTGATACGGAACGCTCTATCTATGTATACATCACCTGGTGCTGGATCGAAGGGACGATGCGAGGGCTGTTCGACGATAACGTTGTTTCAATGGCGGCAAGAGACGTTATACTCGCGACCATCCTGATTGGGTGGCTTATGCAACGTATAAAGACCCGCGACCGTGATCCCCTATGCGCACCTCCAGGAAGCCTGCTGGTCAGCCTGTTTATTATTGCGACCGTTCTGCAGTTGTTCAATCCATACACTCCAGGTCTGGTGCAGAGCTTAGCCGGCCTGCGGTTTGATCTTTCGACGGTTCCGCTCTTCTTTATTGCTTACGACGTATTTCGCAGGCCTGGTCAAATTCGAAATCTTATTGTCTTTCTAACCCTGATCACTCTGGCTATTGCAGTGGTATCCCTGGTGCAATATGTGTTCGGAAGAGAGTGGACGTTCTCTCACTATCCTGGGATCGAATATGCTATCGATACAAACGCGCACGCCGCCGGAAATGCCCAGCTTGCCAAAAGTGCATTGTTCAGGCCGCCCGGCACAACGATGTTCGGAGGAGGATCAGCCGTTTTTGTTGGCCTGGTTTTCCCGTTGAGCTTTGCTCTCATGCTCCTAAACGATAAAACCTTATCGCGGCCCTGGACGCGATTGGGTGTCGCAGCGCTCCTGCTCATTTTCGTGGTGTGTGTATTTATAAATGGTGTTCGCCTCGCTCTGGTGGAATCGATCGTGGGCATCCTGATCAGCAGCGCTCTTGTAGGCGGACGAACGCGACTGAGAGCCGTGCTTGCCCTCTTCGCCTGCATTGTCATTGGTCTGACCGCTCTCGTCTTCTCCGAGAACATCTCGAACGGTGGCGTGGCAGACCGCTTCGCGAGTACTTTTTCCGACCCGGACCAGGCGCTTCACTCTGACAGAGCATCTCTATTAGATCAGTTCAGTGACCTCGTTGTTGAATCTCCAATGGGCATCGGGCTGGGCCGGACCGGGTCTTCCGTTGGACGATTCGGAGACAGCAGCGAATCTACCGGATTTAACGACTACAGCGAGTCGTACTTAGGCAATATGATTCTGGAAACCGGAATAATAGGTGCTCTGCTGATTACTCTTGTTGCTATTTCGTTTCTATTAAGAGGATGGAAAGGCTTGAAACGCATCTACCACGCAGAGGACAAGATCCTGGCTTCGTGCCTGCTGGCAGTAATTGCCGTTATTTTCATCGACTTCTTTTATGCTCCCGTACTGGTAGCCCCTCCTGGATCGGTTTTGTTCTGGATGCTCGGTCCAATCCTGTTGCGGTGCTACTATCGATCGGGAAAATCTCTGTCGGATACAAGGTGAGGCGCTCTATGAGTCGGTTAAAAATAGCTCTTGTTGCTAACAACATCCATTTCAGAGGGGGCATGGAACGCTACTTTGCTGAACTGGCAACGGCACTATGCGGAGATCATGAGGTGCATCTTTTTGCATCGGAAATAGACGATGTGCCCAGAGACAAAGTCACCATTCACACTGTGCGAACGGTCAAGCGTCCTCAATTACTGCTGCTCTTGCAATATTACTGGAAGTCTTCCAACAAACTCAGATCCAAGGACTACGACGTTGTGCACACGATCGGTGGAATTACTGCAAAGCAGAACTTTGTTACTGCCCAATACTGCCAATATGCTTGGGGCGACACTATCCATAACGTGCCGGGAGCCCGAAATGGGATTACTCTCTATCACGAGTTCATGTGGCGTTTTGGAGGATTTCTCGAGAAGCGAGCCCTAACATCCAACTCAACATTGAGGATCTGCGCAAATTCAAAGCGCACACGTTCTGATCTCGTCAGGTTTTACGGCTGCGACCCCGACAAAATCGATGTTATCTATAACGCCGTTGACGCGGTACGGTTTAACCCGGCCAATCAGCGCTATCGGTCCCAAATTAGATAGAGATACGGGATTCCAGAAGCGGCCGTTGTAGTTTTGTTCGTCGGAGAATATCGTCGAAAAGGCTTAATTACTCTGATTCGCGCTTTGGAGTCCCTGAAAGAGTACAACGTACATCTGCTAGCCGTGGGGCGCGGCGATCGAAAAAAGTACGAAGCTTTGGCAGCGCAGCATGGAATCACGGAACAGTCCACGTTCGCGGGTCCTAGCCGCGATGTAGAGCGTATTTTTGGCGCAGCCGATATCTTTGCATTCCCAACTTACTACGAGCCATTTGGCATGGTCATCACCGAAGCAATGGCATCCGGCCTGCCGGTTGTTACAACCAGAAACGCAGGCGCAGCGGAAATGATCGAAGACGGTAGGAGCGGATTTCTCATCGATCGCCCCCACGATGCCGGAGAACTCGCACAAAAGCTACAGGTGCTTGTTTCGGATCCAGACTTAAGAACACGGGTCGGATTAGAGGCCCGTACCGCAGCCGGAGACTATTCCTGGTCCCAACTGGCGCAAGACACTCTGGAGATGTATCACAAAGGATTGTTGGACCGAACATGAGTCCTGTTTTTATCTGGTGGCTCAGCTGCCGCGCCTATCAAAAACGGATGAAGGGCCTGGCCAGATTACTCAAATCAATTAATTTCCTGCTTTATAGGGCAATCCTGCCTCCAGAAGCAGAAATATGCAGGGATCTGGTGCTGGATCACTATGCACTTTGCGTGGTAGTCCACCCAAACGTCGTAATCGGCAAAAACGTGCGAATTTACCACCAGGTTACGCTGGCAACCGAGGCCTGTATTGGATCTTCGCACAAGATAGTTATCGGAGACAACGTCATCATTGGAGTGGGTGCATGCGTTGTTGCCCGTCCGAATCGGGGGCTCGTCATTGGAGAAGGGGCGATCATCGGCGCCGGAGCCGTCGTTACAAGAGATGTAGAACCTGGACAGACCATGGTTGGGGTTCCCGCCAGGCCGCTTCCTCGGCGTTAAGTCAGGCTCAATTTATGACCAATCAATCACAATCGCGCTCTGAACGAGATCATCTCCTGTTTCTTGATGGATTACGCGGCCTTGCCGCGCTTTACGTCGTAGTCCATCACGCGCTCTTACAGGTAATTTTTACGTATCCGCCGTCAATGCTTCCGTACCGATTTACGGTGACAACAAACTGGCTGCTCTACGGTCAAATGTCCGTCAGTATTTTTATTGTTCTCTCAGGATTTTGCCTGATGCTTCCCGTGGCGCGTGGGGACGGACATTTACGAGGCGGCTTCGGGCAATTTATTAAACGCAGAGCCTGGCGCATTCTTCCTCCATACTATGCAGCAGTTGTCCTCTCGCTGATTCTTATTCGGACCATGCCGTTCCTGGAACATTCCAAAAACGGCCTTTGGCGGCAGGCATTGCCTGCATTCGCGCCCGGAGTCCTTGTGTCACATCTCCTGCTCTATCACAATTGGTCTAAAGAATGGCTGCTGAAAATCGATTACCCGCTCTGGAGCGTTGCCACCGAATGGCAGATTTATATTGTATTTGGTCTTCTTCTGCTACCAATGTGGAGGCGTTTCGGATTAATCTGGACAATAGCGGGAGCATTTGCCCTTGCCTACCTCCCCGATTTTATATTCCATCACAGAATAACTACAGAAGGTTTGCATTTACTGGTCCTATTTGCCTTCGGGATGTGTTCCGCGGTAATTGCGGTTTCCAAAGATGTGAGGCGCAAAATTATCGAAAAGCGTGCTCTGATAGGCAGTCTATGTGCTGTGGGGTTGCTGTTTACCCCGATTGTCGCAAGAAGACATCCAGAAATGCTGTCGCACGTTTTTTCCTATCACGACATCCCTGTCGGAATAGCAACAGCGGTTCTGCTGCCGGTTCTCATGCTTGCTCCGAGATATCGCGCGGCCAACTTCGCGGCAATGATAGTCCGTATTCTAGAATGCCGTCCACTGGTCGTACTTGGAACCTTTTCATATAGCCTATATCTAATCCACGCGCCAATATTGGCAATCGTATTTTATTACTTTTACAGCATGCATATCTCTGCAATTCCTTGCTTTGTCGCTTGTGAATTTATTGGAGTGCTTATCTGCCTGTGCTGTTCTTATATCTTCCATTTGATCTTCGAGCGTCCGTTTATGTCTAAACCCAGTCCCAAAACTGAGAGGCAGGTTGAATTGGCGGCTATCGTTTCTCCTGCTCCATAGCAGACAATTTTAGGCACATTATGACTGTAGATAAAAACGTAACTATCCTTACCAACTCTGCCATTGGCGAGCTGTTGTTAGCTTTACCGCTTGTTCAGGAATGCAGAAAGGTCTACCCTTCGGCCACCATCACGCTGGTTTGCTCGCGCGCTGCAGTTGCTGGTTTTGCCCGGCAATTAGCGGTTGCCAACGAGGTCATACTGTTGCCTCGGCAAGCCCGACGTTCCCCCATCTTTCTGATGAAAAGCAGAAACATGATGAAGAAGGCAAACGCCGACATTCTGTTTCAGACGTTTACTTCGCACGGGACATTCGGCAATATTCTGGCAGGAGCGTCCGAGGCGAAGGTTAGATGCGGCTTCTCCAACGGCCGGTTTCAAAACCTGCTTACACATAGAATTCCTGTTGATCCCGCCAGTCATCGTATTACGTCCAATCTAAATTTATTACGACGGCTTGGACATAGCGGCATCGTCGAACCTGCCGGCAGATATCTGCCCTTTATCGAACAGACTTCACAACTATTCAGGGCCGGCAAAGTCGGCAGTCGCTATGGCATCTACGCTGTCATCTCCATTGGCAGCGACCCCTCGCTTGCGTTCAAAAGGTGGCCCATGAATAACTGGACGCAGTTGTGCAAAATGTTGCAGCTCGATGGCATCAAGCCAGTTTTTGTGGGAGATGAATCGCTTCGAACTGATATTAACGCCGTTATTGACGCCACAGGCGTCGCCTGCGTTAATCTGGCCGGCGAAACAGAGTTTGCCGATCTGGCGGCACTCATTCAATCCAGTGCCCTGGTAATTGGTACCGACGGTATGATATTGCACTTCGCGGCAGCGATGTACAAAGCCTCAGTCGGTATATTTGGTCCCACTAGCCCCTGCGTGGTTGGCCCGTGGGGTCATATCCACCAAAATATCTCGCTGGATCTGCCATGCTCCCCCTGTTATGGCGCTTACACAATCGGCAAAGGAGCAGGATGCGCAACGCGCGAGTGCCTGAATCTTCTCTCCGTCAGTCTAGTCTACAAAGCAGTAAGGAACATACTCGAACAAAGTGTCAACGTTCGAAATTTCGATTTGGATCGCCTCGCTGCAACTGGAGATAAATAATGGCAATAGCGCCCAGTCCAACAGATAAGATGGCTGACACAGCTAGTCCGCCTGATTATTCTCCCCAGGCCAACAATTTTAATTTCATGCGCTTGTGTCTTGCCGTGCTGGTTATCCTGTCTCACTCCTTTGAAATTATCGATGGGAACCGGCACAGGGAACCACTAACGCGAATTTTCCACACCCTATCTTTTGGCGAAGTCGCCGTCGATGCATTCTTCCTGTTAAGCGGCTACCTGATCGTGAAGAGTTGGGACCAACGGCCGCTCCTTCTAAGCTATGTCAAAAAGCGGGTGTATAGAATATATCCAGGCTTTATTGCCGCCTCGTTGATTTGCGCGTTTGTAGTTGGCCCATTGGCTTCGAATGCTTCGCTTTACTTTTCTCACTTCAACCTTAAACACTTTGTTGGCAGCGTTGTCCTGCTTGATGCGCCCGCCATCCCCTCGGTGTTTTCCGGTCTGCATTACCCAGTCGTAAACGGCTCGATGTGGACGATTTATTATGAGTTCCGATGCTATGTCGCCGTAGCCCTGATTGGTCTAACAGGTATGGTCAAGAAGAAGTGGCCGTGGCTGCTCATTACTATCCTCGCACTCGCAGCGTCTCTGTTACCTACTCCGAGTATAAATCGAATCGCCTTTCACGCCCGGATGTTTATTATTGGAAGCCCCGACGAGTTTTTTCGTCTATTTGCCTTGTTTTGCGCAGGGGGAGTCTTTTATCTCTATAGGGACAAGATAAATTATCGCCCCTCGTTAATGCTAGTCGCGCTATTGGCCACTGTGGCTGGAATGTTTAACGTTCACACTGCCCAGTTTGTGCTGGCGACATGTGGCGCTTATGTGTTCTTTGGGATTGGCTTTAAACACATTCAGGGTTTGGAGTGGCATCGGTCTTGGCCGGACATTTCGTACGGCGTATACCTCTACGGATGGCCGTGCACGATCCTGATTTTTTGGTATTATCGATCGATCGATCCGTATCTACTTTTCCCGTGCGCTCTTCTACTGACGTCCTGCCTTGGCTGGCTGAGTTGGCGATGGGTGGAAAGTCCTTTTATGAAGAGGAAGCCGATCTAGGACTCTTGCAAGAACTGGAGACTCTACTGCGAGAACCGGTACATAAGAACCTTCTCGTGCAACACTTCTTCGGCGAATACAAGATATTCGCCATTCTTAAGCTGCTCCGCATGGACACCGTACATAGCGTCAATCCACCCGCCCAAATGGTTGACTTCCGGACCAGGCAAAAGCGAGAAGAGATATTTCCCGTCGTCGGTATTGAAAACCTTGATTTCACCGTCTTTAAGATAGCCTACAAAAAGGCGCTTACCGGCCACAGAGAATGCGTCTGGCGTAACAAAATGGGAACCTGGCACCTGCGCCGACTCAAATGGGACTTCGATCTGCCAGCGCTTGGCAGGATGACTGCTCCAATTGTCGTAGCAGCAAAAGACCGGCCCACTTGTCTTCCAGTCTCGACTATCATTCCGACGTAAAGCCGTGAAACCCGAGAGGTACATCGTGTCCGTCTCAGGAACATATTGCATCCGTTCTACTTCTGCCCCATGCTTCCTGTCGTTAAAGGGCTCCGGCGCTTCATTCACAATCGGATCACTTGCTGAGTATATCGGATTGCCGATAGAATCCAGTCCCTTGCATGGGAAGTGTTTGATGACGTAGCCCCCATTCTGAAGTTTCGGAGATTCTACTGCCTGCCAGACATCACCGCGGACGTCAACGCTCCAGGCAGTGCATCCAACGTTATCGGTGGTAGAGTCCAGTTCGTTGGGCTCCATTCTTCCGTCACCGTTGGCATCTCGCCATATCCAGCCATTTGATCCGGGCTGAGGAGTGGCTACTACAGCATCTGGAAGATGTCTGGTGGAAAACATTGCCGATGCAGCCGTCAGATCGCCTTTACCTGTAAACCGATAGACTTGCAGGTTTCCAGCATTCATATCCAGACCGAACAAGAAACGCTTTCCATTTATGCGCCGCATTAGCACAGACGACAGATTATCAATAAGCCTCGGATTGTGAACTCCGTCAGCAAGAAAACCCACATACCTGGAATCCAGGCCGCTTGGCTTGCTCAGGTCGAGCCGATAGTGGTGAGTTGGAGTATAAACGTCGTTTGGTGATTCCGGATCTATATCTGCGCACGACGTGAACTCTAGACCGTGTAATTCCCAGTTCTGCTTTCCGGTCGGCGTGTACGATTCTAAATACGTGCCGGTCATTTGTGATGCAACATAGATATTGCCGGCTTGATCCACTCCCACGCCTACCGGATCACAAAATTTAAGCGGCCCTACCCGCCCTGGGACCCCGGAATAGATCCCTCCTTTTATACCGAAAGTGTTCATCAATTCTGGTCTGGAGTTCAGGCTGCCGTAAACCAGGATCTGGTTAGCCTCGCCGCTGTCGGCAACGAGAAGGCGCCCGTCGGGAGTGACGCAAACTCCGGATGGCACAGCGCCCGCCGGCAGCACAATTGCTGTACCAAACGCCTGCCCCGTGATCGAAAAATGTAGAATTTTGGACTGGCCAGTACTATCTTTGCTCTGAACGATCCACAAGGAACTGCTTGTGGCATCGTAAGTCATCTGTGCCGGGTTTGACATGGGCCAGGAGCCAGTTTTTGCCATTGTCCCGCAATTGTAGACGTCAATTTCACTGCTATAGGGATTGGCCACAAAGAGTTGTGTATCGCTCGCTGCGAGGCCTTTGATAGAAGCGTCGGTTTTTTCAGGCGCCGTATTCACGGCCGCAAAGACGCCTCCGTTGATATTGGAGCCGTGACCAGTCCCACCAGGAAAAGGAGCGAGTTTGCCGTCAAGGGTGCGTCGGCCGACACCAAACCATCGACGGCCCTTTTCCGGCCAAAGATTTGGAGATTGCGGGGATTCTAAATGAGCCACCCATTGCGCGATAAACAGGTAGTGACTATTGGCCGTGACGGCAGTTCCGCCGCCATAACCCCAGCCATGAGTGCTTTCGGCGGCGCCTACAACCTGTCCATCCTTATAGATTCCATATTCATGGCCGCCCTCATCCCAAACAGCCGCAAGGTAGCAATGGCCGTCCGGGGAGGTATAGAGGGCATCGGAAGAAGACTGCACCCATTGAGGCCCCCCGAACGAGTTCCCAAGCCACGACGTTGTATACCGGGTAGCAGATGAAGCGCCGACAGAATCTAAGGTTATTTCATGGGCATGACATCCGACCACCAGAGCGAGAACTACGACGGACATTGCGATAGCGTACTGGTGTATTCTCACTTATTGGATACCCCCACTGCTCGATTATACCCAGGGAATCAGCCCATCTAGTTATTTACCGAAATAAATAACCGAAATACAACATTAAGCCTGCTCCAAAAGATCTTGTCCCCCATCTGTTACGGAACGCAATAAATTTGCTATTAACTGCTAACTATGAGTTTAAGTCTGGATCCTATTCGCACGCTTTTTCTAGCAGACGCCGTATTTGAAGACCGTCCTGGAGACTCACGGGCAGCAGCGCAGAAGCTTGCCCTTGGACTTACGCAGCGCGGTCATGAAGTAACCTTTCTTGTTGCCCGACAGTCACCGGGCTCCCCCGAGGACGAACAGCGTGGACCACTCCGCATCATACGCTATGGAGGCGCGGGAATGGGTCCTGAGTTTATACGACGCGGGCAAGAAGCCTGTGCACGTCTCTGGGCGCAAACCCCGTTCGACCTGGTGCATACCCACTTTGCCTATTCCTCGGTCGGGCCTCTGCGCGCTGTCCCAAAATCGGTTCCTCGTGTGAGAACATTCCACGGTTCCTGGGATGAAGAAGGCTGGCTGGAGGAAAAACAAACGGACAGTCTCTTGGGGATGGCAAAGGCCGCTATTAAGCGCAGGGTTCGCTACGGGATCGAGGCCCAAAGCCTAAGTGAGAGTGCCAAAGTGCTGACCCTCAGCGATTGCTTCTCCCAAATTGCTCAGGACCGTTATGGGGTGAAGTCGGACAAGATACAGGTCATACCTGGAGGAACCGATATCGAACGATTTTGCCTCCCAGGAGACAAAGGATCTGTGCGGGACCGACTTGAACTGCCACGGGATCGCCGCATTCTGCTCACCGTTAGCCGCCTGGCCCCACGTATGGGATTGGACAATCTGATAAAGGCAATGACCGCAGTGATCAAACGGCACCGTGATGTGCTGCTGCTTATTGGCGGTAAAGGCCCGGAACGTGATCGTCTCAATGACATAATTAAATCCCGAGGACTTGAATCCCATGTCCGCCTGATCGGATTGATCCCAGACGAAGATCTTGCGGCCTACTATCAAGCTTCAGACCTATTCGTTCTGCCGACCATAGCCCGAGACGGAATTAGCCTGGCAACCACAGAGGCTCTGGCCTGCGGGGTTCCGGTGATAGGCACACCCACCGGGGCAATACCGGAGATCCTCAGTCGTCTTGCCCCCCAGCTCGTCGCAGGAGGCACAGATGCTGCGTCCCTTGCCGCGGCTATCGACGGATTTTTGGAAGGCAACTGGACGAAAAACCTCACGCCTGAAAATTTGAGAGAGTTCATCGAAGATCGATACACCTGGACCAGACATGTCGAAGACGTGGAAGCCGTCTACAGAGATGTCCTCAAATTGCCGCAGATGGCATCCAAACCCATTCGGGCCACGTAGATAATGCAGAATATGCGTTGCGTTATCTGGAATCAATGTGTTATAATAGCCCGTTGCCAACCGCAAGTTGCAACATGTGTCGGGGTGTGGCTCAGCTTGGTAGAGCGCTCGGTTCGGGGCTGAGAGGTCGTAGGTTCGAATCCTATCACCCCGACCACACCTTTTAGGCCGGGAGACGCTGATTACAGCGTCTCCTCTGGCCAAACCTTCAACAACCTCGTCCAAATCACCCCTGGTTTAACAGTGCGGGTGTCCCATGAACAATGGGGTCGAGGGTGGAGAGTCGTATATGCGCGTTCCGGTCGTCCTTGCTCTTGTCTGCGTCACGCAGGTCTCCTTCTCGTTTGCTGCAAAAGCTGCCGTTGCCCCATTGCGCATCGGTCTGGCCCACGACTACGCGAACGCTACCACCGTCTGTCTAACGTCCGATAAACCCTACGTGCTCCGAGACGCCGCAGGAAATATTATTGCCAAAGGCTCCCCCTCAGAAATCTACGAGATAACGGATTACGGCCAATCCCTGGTTATGGCGCACGTCGCAGGACAAACGCCTGGGCATGGAACTGTGATGCACGATTCAGTCACCATTGTGCCGATGAGCGGCGGGATGTCCGCCGTGGTTCGTATGGACCACGCGAGCAAGCCATCCTGGCGCCACTATCATGGTTATGTGACGGTCCGCCCAGACACCAATTCGACCTTGAGCCTGGTCAATACAGTAAATCTGGAAGATTATCTCTACGGAGTTATCCCGGCGGAAATTGGAGCGGACGTACCGCTGGAAGCAATGAAAGCGCAAGCTATTGCGGCCCGTACTTATGCGTTAAAAAACCGGGGACGCTTTGGGGCCTACGGCTTTGATATCGACGACACTACACGCAGCGAAGGCTATTACGGGGTAGACGGCGAGACGCCGCAAAGTACGGAAGCCGTGAACGACACCAGAGGGTTGGTTCTGACCTACGGCGGCGCATTAATCGAAGCCTCTTTTTCCACAGATTCGGGAGGAGTGACCGCCTGCGACACTACCGGCGCGTGCCCCTATTTCCAGGCCGTGCACGACGGGCCAAGCAGCGATCAGGACTATGCGGAAAACAGTAAGACGCACCACTGGTCGTTTACCCTGCCCCAGGCTCAACTGGCGGCTGTATTGAGCCGGGATTCTCGCACCAGCGTTTCCACATTCGCATCGCTCTCGATTGATGGCTACGACTCATCAGGCCGCATTACAACCGCAACCGTGCATGGGACAAATGGCGAAGCGAAGAGCGTGAACGGCCCCGTTCTACGGCAGGTTGTGGGGTACGACAGAATGCGCAGCACCCGTGTCAAGCTGACAAGAGCCTCCGATGGAAGCTACCAATTTACTGGTTCGGGCTGGGGACACGGACTCGGTATGTCTCAGCTTGGAGCCGTTGACATGGCTTCCGCCCCATATAACAAAACATGCCGCGAGATTCTAAGCCACTACTACATAGGGGCTCAACTCACGGCAGTTTCCGATGCGTCTGACGGGAATGTTACTGTTGCTCGGAGCGTATTTTAATCGCTTCGAGAATGCGCTGCATATTGGTTCGCGCGAGTTTGGCAATCAGCGCCTTAATCAACGGTCCAATGAGCGGGATTTCGTATTCGTACTTGAACTCCGACTTAAATGTGGTTTTACCGTCTGCCTCGGGGACAAACTGCCAAAACCCCTCATATTCCTGATAATCGCCCTTGAGCTGCGTAAATCGGCATGTGTGCTCGGAATGGTCCCAGATGTCTTCCTCAGTCCAGCGCAGTTTGAGCTTGACTTCCGACGCCACACCTACCCACTCCGTAACCGTTCTATTACCGTCTTCAGACCGCTCCGTAACCACTACACTCTCTATGTCGGGCATATACTGCGGAAACGTTTCAACCTGACGCGCCAGCGCGTACACAGTCTCGATATCGGCATCGATCGAAACTTCGTTCTTTATCAGAGGCATTCGCTATTCCTTCAACCAAGCCGACGGATGAGACCAACGACTTTTCCGGCAAGAGTTACATCATTCACATAAATGGGGTCCATGCTCGAATTGGCAGGCTGCAACCGCACGCGATTACTTTCTCGGTAAAAGCGCTTGACGGTGGCCTCGCTGTCCATTAATGCGACCACGGTTTCACCGTTTTCAGCCGTGCTCTGCCGGCGGACTACTACGTAGTCGCCATCATGGATATCGTCTTCGATCATGCTGTCGCCCTTGACGACCAGAATGAACCCATCCCCCGCCACAAAACTTTCGGGGACAGTAAAATATCCCTGAACGTCCTCTTCGGCAAGCCTGGGCTTACCGGCAGCCACAGTCCCAAGAATTGGCAGAGACGTGCCCCCCGGAGGCCGTGTGGATGAGACAGAGTTCGGTCCGCCCTTGAGCTTGATGGCCCGCGTAAGCACCGCTTCCCGCTGGATATGGCCCTTATCCTCAAGCGTCTTTAGGTGAGCGTGCACCGTAGAAGACGAACTGAGATTAACCGCAGCCCCAATTTCTCGTACCGTAGGCGGATATCCATGCGCATCCAAGTGCTGCTGGATAAACTTCAAAATGTTTTTTTGTCGTAAAGAGAGAGGTTTTTCCATAATGAAACAGGCGTTGTTAAAGATGTCGTCACGTCGAGCTTGTGCTCTAAACACAAATATCGTGTTAGATTATGGCACTTTTAGGACCAAAATCTTCGTGAGAAATTTCTAACACTCTACAAAGGTTACTGGGAATCTTCGGGAGGGAGCAGTGAGAAGGCCGGAAGGGCGCACCTACGCGCGCCCTCTTTCTCTAACGAGCGTGGTTTAAACCGAGAGCGAGGATATGGTGAAGGCTAAGCGGGCCAGGGTAGGACGCCATTAATACCAGGACCAGGGCAACCACACAAAGCACCTGAGCCACGAAGTTACTTCTATCGGAAGACGGACGAGCTGTCGTGTTGTTTGACTGAGCGATCATCTTAATTGGGCCTTCCTTTGTTGTGTTCTATATAAACTATTCTGGCAGATGAGCGCGTGGTTTGTCAAGGCATTCCAGTAAAATTTATATAAAACTCCACACTTCGAACTAATTTCAATATTTACTCAGTTATTTTCGATAATAGATTGACCTAGCGTGATATACACAGTATAATAGCTCGTCAGACGGGGTGTGGCGCAGTTGGTAGCGCGCTACTTTTGGGAAGTAGAAGTCCGGAGTTCGAGTCTCCGCACCCCGACACCTTCCTCTCTATCCCATTCCCAAAAAAAATCGGCTAAACGTTCCCGTTATAACAACCCTGTTGGAGGAGTTGAATTAGTGAAGGCACCTTGCTTCGTTTGCGGACAGACCTTTGAAGTTGAGCGAGACCGTGGACAAGTCATCGAGATCGACGACCAGAGCTTTTACGTTTGCCATGCGGATTGGCCGGGCTTTAACGCCGGCGTAACGCTGCAAAAGCGCGTCCAGGAGGGCGAGCAGACTGCTGCGGAAGAAGAATTGCATGTGAAACGCAACATGGCGAAGGAAGCGCTGGGCGCCTTCAGCAAGACACCTCGCGACATCGTTGCTCAACTTAACGAATACGTCATCGGTCAGGAACGTGCCAAGCGGGAAGTAGCCGTGGGCATTTACGACCACCACAGAATCCATCAGTCCGATGTCGAAGACATAGCCGGAGGGATCTCCCCCGCTGTTGAGCTGGAAAAGGCAAACATCCTTCTCCTCGGCCCATCAGGAAGCGGAAAAACCCTTATTGCAAAGACTCTGGCGCGCACCCTGGGCGTCCCCTTTGCATCAGCCGACGCCACTAGCCTGTCTCCTACGGGGTATACAGGAAATGACGTGGAAAGTGTCCTTACACCGCTGTACCTCGACGCAGGTGAAGACACGGAATGGGCAGGCCGTGGCATAGTCTTTCTGGATGAAATCGATAAGATAGCGCGTAAGAGCATGGCGAATCCCTCGATCACGCGAGATGTGAGCGGGGAAAGCGTGCAGCACGCCCTCCTCAAACTGATCGAAGGCACCAACGCGCAGCTTCCTCTGGGAGCCTCCGGACGAAAGCATCCCGATGCGCCGCCGGAATACATCGATACATCACGCATCCTCTTCATCGGCGGAGGCGCCTTTGAGGGCCTTCCGGAAATCGTCGCCAAGAAAATGAAGCGCCAGACCGAACGCACGATGGGCCTGCGCGCCAGCCCAGTAGCGATCTCCGGCGACCCGCAGCGCGATTACGAGATCCTGGCCGAAGCCCCGGCCGACGTCTTGATTGAAAGCCTCATCGACTTCGGGTTTGTGCCAGAGCTTGCCGGACGTCTCCCAATTATAGTCCCGCTGGCCCCGCTTACAAAAGAGCAGATGCGCCGAGCGCTCACCGAGCCAAAAAACGCCGTAGTACGTCAACAAGTAGAGCTTTTCGCCCGTGACGGAATCGAGCTTGAGTTTACAGACGAAGCCCTGGACGCCATCGTAGAGAAGGCGCACTCCATGAAGACAGGTGTCCGCGCCCTGCGCGCCCTGGTCAAGGGAATGTCCAGTCGAGCCAGATACGAGCACTCTGGAGACACAACAGTCCACAAGATCGTCATCGGACCAGAAGCCCTTGTAGACCCAGAAAAGTACGAGATGACCCGCCGAGTAAGCATCTCCGAAGCCGCCAGCATAACAACGGCTCCAGCGGAACGCGCTGAAGCCGTATAGAGCCAATCGTTCAGTCCTGGTGCCACGTTCGTAGCCCTGGACGGGCGTGTCCTACTCTGGTCCCCCTGCCACGAAGTGGAGGGGTTAGGAGGTCGGTCTCCTTTGGCTTCCTACCTCCGCGTCACCGTAAACCTCCCAAAACTCTCAGCCGATCCGTGGAGAGTTGTCAATGTAATCGGACCGCTGCTTGCTCCAGTCGGAACAGTAGCAGTGACCGAGTTCAGCGAAGACACCGAGAACCTCGGCGCTGCTACCCCATTGAAGCGCACTGATGTCGTCGTACTGAGGTTAAGGCCGGTTATGGTGACTACCGTCCCGACCGGACCCGAACCAGGGCTAAACGACGCGATCAGCGGCGCCGTGCTCAAATCACTTCCCAGGTAATACAAGAGCGGATCGCCAATAAACGACCCCCACCCCGTCGCCATATCGTAGCCAGGCAAAGCCGGGTAGTAGCCGTTAGAGCCGATAGTAATGTCGTGGAAGAACGCGCCATACAAGAAGCTTTCGCCAAGCGTATAGAGCGCCGGGTTAGCAAAGCCCAGAGTTGTGGTCACTCCATTTTTTGCCCGCAACTCATTGGCGAGTGTTGCAAACGATCCCCAGAGCGGTGCGGTGGCGCTTGTACCGCCCACGCTAAACCATCCTCCAAAGAGTCCGATATAGATGTCATACGCATTTGCCGGATCGGCGTTCAGTGAGACATCTGGAACCTGCCGGTACGCGACTGATGGAAACACACCGGATTCCCACGACTGTTTAGGCCAGACGCTGCTTATCCCACCGCCTCCGCCTTCCGGTCCATACGGATTATCCAGAGGCAGCGTATCCCAGCCCGTCTCATAATCATAAGCACCGCCAACGGACTTCGTAGTCAGAGTTGTTCCTCCA
>Ga0302303_10001340_pt1 | contig 16304 bp, 13 predicted proteins | sample III_Palsa_E2_1_FD_194542 | JGI IMG/M metagenome (GOLD analysis project Ga0302303, IMG submission 194542) | Peat permafrost microbial communities from Stordalen Mire near Abisko, Sweden - III_Palsa_E2_1 | ecosystem: Environmental > Terrestrial > Soil > Palsa > Peat permafrost | place: Sweden... | reverse complement strand
AGTACTGGAGTTAGAAAAGATAATTGCAGAATTGCAAAAGAATAAAGACTGATTAACCTCGCGTTAGTTCATTAATTATGAATACAAAACAAAGAACGATAAAGGCCCCTGTTTCAGTTTCGGGCACTGGCTTACATACGGGTCAAAAAGTAACCATGACATTTAATCCTGCGGAGGAAAATCATGGCTATAAATTCAGAAGGGTTGATATGCCCGGCTCGCCGGTAATTGATGCCGATGTTGATAATGTAACCGATACATCCCGCGGAACTACCATTACCCAAAACGGTGCAAGCGTTAGTACAATTGAACATGTGTTAGCGGCATTGGTTGGCTTAGAGGTTGATAATGTGCTGATTGATATGGATGGCCCCGAAACACCCATAATGGATGGCAGTTCTATCATGTTTATTGATGCGATTAACGCTACGGGTTTTGTTGAACAGGATGCCGACCGCGAGTATTACCATATCCCATACAACATACACTATACCGAAGCTGACCGCAAGGTTGAAATGGTTGCCATGCCTTTGGATGATGATTACCGCTTTACTTGTATGGTTGATTATAACTCACACGTATTGGGTAGCCAGCACGCCAGTATCTCAACAATATCGGAGTTTGTTAAAGAGATCGCATCATGCCGTACCTTTTGCTTTTTGCATGAGCTGGAAATGCTGTTAAAGCACGACCTGATTAAAGGCGGCGACTTAAACAACGCCATTGTGGTGGTTGATAAAGATGTTGATGAGGCAGAATTAGCGCATCTGGCTAAAATATTTAACCGTAAGGATATAAAAGTTGCCCCACAAGGTATACTTAATAACATAGATCTCCGTTATCAGAACGAACCTGCAAGGCACAAGCTGCTGGATATGATTGGCGATTTGGCTTTGGTTGGTACACCACTTAAAGGCCATATTATGGCTGCAAGACCTGGCCACGCTGCAAATGTTGCCTTCGCTAAAAAAATTAAAGCGCTGATCAAAAAAGACAGGAGCAAAAAACGCTTTAAAGCATATGATCCTAATGCTAAACCGGTGTATGATACTGTTGATATTATGGCCAGGTTGCCGCACAGGCAACCATTTTTGATGATCGACAAGATCATGGAAATTACTAAAACACACATTGTGGGTGTGAAAAATGTAACCATGAACGAAGAGTTGTTCAGGGGGCATTTTCCGGGAGCTCCGATTTTTCCGGGGGTTTTACAAATAGAGGGAATGGTACAAACGGGTGGCATATTGGTGTTGAATACTGTGCCCGATCCGGAAAATTACCTTACCTTGTTTTTAAAGATAGAAAACGCCAGGTTTAAAAGTAAAGTAGTACCCGGCGACACGATAATATATTATTGCGACCTTACCTCGCCAATTCGCCGCGGTATAGCGCAGATGAAGGGTGTAGGCATGGTTGGCGACAGGGTTGTTGTAGAGGCCGAACTGATGGCGCAAATAGTTAAAGTAAAAGAAACAGAAGCATAGCATGATACAACCGTTAGCATACATACATCCACAGGCTAAAATTGCCGACAATGTAGTAATTGAGCCATTTGTTACTATACATAAGGATGTTGAAATTGGCGAGGGTACCTGGATCGGCTCTAATTCTGTAATTATGGATGGCGCACGGATCGGTAAAAACTGCCGTATTTTTCCGGGGGCTGTTGTTTCTGCACCACCACAAGATTTAAAATACCGCGGCGAACCAAGTACGGTTACCATTGGTGATAATACCGTAATCCGTGAATGTGTTACACTAAACCGTGGTACAGCTTTAGATAAAAATACCACAACTATTGGTAACAATTGCTTGCTAATGGCTTATGTACACGTAGCGCACGATTGTGTTATTGGCGATAACGTAATTATTGCTAACTCGGTACAATTGGCAGGTCACATTAATGTGTATGATCACGCTTTTATCGGTGGTACATCTGCCGTGCACCAGTTTGTTGAGATAGGCGCGCATTGCATGGTATCGGGTGGGTCGTTGGTACGTAAAGACGTTCCGCCGTTTACAAAGGCAGGCCGTGAGCCGTTATCTTATATTGGTATTAACTCTGTTGGCTTACGCCGCAGAGGTTTCTCCGCAGAGACGATAAACGAAATCCAGGAAATTTACCGTATCATCTTCCTGAAAAAATACAACATTACCAAAGCATTGGATATTATCGAAGCAGAATTTAACCCAACTGTTGAACGCGACGAGATCATTAACTTCGTATCGAACTCACAAAGGGGTATTATGAAGGGCTTTGGGAATAGTTAAATTGTTTTGAACCAGGATTTGTGGGATTAAATGACTCTCATGATAAGTTTTTCAGGTCCTGCAAATCTATAAATCCGTTTAATCCAGGTTCAGACAAATGAATATTACCCTCCAAAATATAGGTCGACGATTTAACCGGGAGTGGATATTCAGGGGTATTGACTATACTTTTACCAGTGGCGAAAGCTATGCCATATTAGGATCTAATGGTTCGGGTAAATCAACATTACTCCAGGTTTTAAACGGTAGTTTATCACCATCAGCAGGTACGATCAGCTATGAACTTGATGAAAAAAATATAACAGCCGAAGACGTATTTGTACACCTAAGCCTTGCTGCGCCATATTTAGAATTGATTGAGGAGTTTACACTTACCGAGATGATCGCCTTACATTTCAAATTCAAAAACTATAAAGCGGGGATGGATACCAAAGCCGTAATTGATTTACTGGCGATGGATAACAGCAAAAATAAGCTCATCAAATACTTCTCATCGGGCATGAAACAGCGGCTTAAACTAGCGCTCGCTTTTTGTGCCGATACGACACTACTGATGCTTGATGAACCAACCAGTAACCTGGATGCACAAGGTGTAGATTGGTATTTAGACCTCGTAGAGCGCTTTGCTAAGGATAGGTTAACCATAGTTTGCTCCAACCAACCACATGAATATGGCTTTTGCGGAAAGCAATTAAGTATTGCGGATTATAAAATATAACTCACCATCTTTTTTGTCGTTTCTCAAATGATAAAGGGAAACAATCGGTTTAAATATAATTTAATCATTTTAGCACTACATGAAAATCCCAACCATCAGCGGTATTATAGACAGACGAATTTTAATAAATTTTGCTGTCGATCCTGATATTGCAGAAAAGATAGTTCCAGCGCCTTTTCGTCCAAAATTAATTAATGGGAAAGCTATTGTTGGTATTTGTTTGATCCGCTTAAAAGAAGTAAGGCTTAAAGGCTTGCCGGCATTTGTAGGAATGGGTTCTGAAAATGGCGCACACAGGATTGCTGTTGAATGGGGTGAGAACGATGAAACAAAAGAAGGCGTTTATGTTCCAAGAAGGGATACTTCGTCAAGGTTTAACACACTTGTAGGCGGAAGATTATTTCCGGGGAAACATTATCATGCTAGATTTGATGTTAATGAAAGTAATGGAAACTATCATGTTGCATTTGAAAGCTCAGATAAAACCATTATCGATATTGATGCAATAGTAACAGCTAATTTTAACAATCAGTCTGTTTTTAAAGATTTGGACTCAGCTTCAGCTTTTTTCAAATTAGGATCAGTGGGTTATTCACCTAATAAAAATAAATACGATGGATTATTGCTTAACACATTTAAATGGGAAGTAAAGCCTCTTGAAGTAAAAAGAGTTAAATCTTCATTTTTTGAAGATCAATCAGTTTTTCCAAAAGGCTCTATCCAATTTGACAACGCATTGCTGATGGAAAATATCGAACACGAATGGTCATCGTTACCGGATAAGTTGAAATGCTAATTCCAGCTTATAGTTAATTTATATTTGTCATTTTCGCTACGCTAAGAATGACAAGCTGGAGAAAGTAGTTAGCTTAAAACACTAGCTCCACCATTACGGGGCAATGATCCGAATGTTTAGCTTCAGGAAGGATTGTAGCCCGTTTGATTTTTGTCTCTAACTCTTTACTTGCCAAAACATAATCAATGCGCCAGCCTAAGTTTTTAGCGCGGGCGTTGGCTCGGTAGCTCCACCAGGTATAATTATGTGGTTCTTTGTTGAGATGGCGGAAAGTATCGATAAAACCGGATTCTATAAAGTCCTCCATCCATTCACGCTCTTCAGGTAAAAATCCGGATGAATTGGCATTTGATTTTGGGTTGTGGATATCAATAGGCTTATGACAAATGTTATAGTCCCCGCAAATTAACAGATTGGGATGCTCTACTTTTAACAAAGTTAAATATTTACCAAACTCATCTAAAAAACGATATTTAAATATCTGCCGCTCATCACCGCTTGAGCCGGATGGAAAATAAGCGCTCATTACCGATACCTCGTCGAAATCAACCCGGATACATCTCCCTTCGCGGTCAAAATCGGCAATCCCGCAGCCGTATTCCACATGCTGAGGTGTTTGTTTGCAAAAAATGGCAGTACCGCTATATCCCTTTTTTTCTGCCGGGAACCAGTAGTGTTGATAGCCTAATTGTTCAACCAACAACAATTCTTTTACATCATCCTTGGTCGCTTTTATTTCCTGCAGACAAACAACGTCGGCATCTGTTGCTTGCAACCATGCCAGCCAGTTTTTATTGATCGCTGAACGGATGCCGTTAACGTTATAGGTTATTATTTTCATAGGTGTATGATTTTTGTCATCTTGAGCAGAGCGAAGAATCTCAGAACTTTGCTTTTCGGTTTGCATTGGCGGATAGATTCTTCGCTGCGCTCAGAATGAACAGATAGAAGCGTTTATAAATTAAGTATCTTATCCAACTGTTTGCACTCTTTTTTACTCAGCACCTCAACAGTCATTGGCACATCTACCAATGGGCGGTCGCGTTCATCTTTCTTTACCGCAGCAATCAAATCAACCATATCGATACCGGCAACAACTTCACCATAAACAGTATAGTTACCATCTAAGTGTGGTACACCACCTATGGTGCGGTAATATTTGCGTTGCCACTCAGGTATTTTACGGCCACTGCGTTTTTCTGCTTTGTTAATCATGGAGTCGGTCATGCGTTTGCCTTCTACAATATAAAACTGGCAACCACTTGATGCTTTCTTCGGGTTATCATCCCGCGCAGCGGCTAAAACACCTTTTTTATGGAATAAGCTATCGCGAAACTCGGCAGGAACGGTATAGCCTACATCGCCGTTACCCAGTTCGATGCCCGGTTTGGCATTTTTCGAATCAGGATCACCGCCCTGGATCATGAAATCCTGTATAACCCGGTGAAAAAGCGTTCCGTTATAAAAACCTTTTTTAGCGAGTTTGATAAAGTTATCACGATGCTGAGGGGTTTCGTTATATAAACGAATGATCACTTCGCCATAACTGGTTTTAATACGCACGTATTGGTTTTTAGGCGGTTTGGCAAAAGCAGTACTTACTGTGATCAGTAAAATGAAGAGGGTAAAAAGCTTTTTCATGTAGCGGGTTTGTCAGTTAAACAATATTACTAAAAATTCCTTCTCTGCGGCAGGCCGCAGAGAAGGAAAAACTATTCGTCGTTTTCCATGCCCTCAAAGTACTCAATCATTAATGATTTAAGCACCATTTCCTGTTCCAACAAGGTATAGTTAGGGATAACGCCAATGCGTTTCCAATGCGGCCAGCCATCCTGGTCCAAACCTTCAAGCTCATAAAACCCCATCAGGCTAAATAATTTACAGTTGGCAATATGCATCAACTCTTCCTTTTGGCGCTTGCTGAATTTGCGCGGCCCTTGCCCAAGCTCCTGCACGCCGATTAAGAACAGCATCACTTTAAGGTCGGGTTTTTCGTTATCAAAATCCTCTGCTATACGTTGCTGAAGAATGCTCCATTTCAAATTAATTTCGGCAGGTGTCATATCTGCAAAGATACGTTTGTGCAGCAAGATAATCTCAAGTGGAATTTAATTGCAACCAAATTGCAATTGGTGTTTGTTTGACACTTTTTTTAACTACTTTTGCCTTAGTACAATACTGACCTGCCCGAGTGAAAAAAAATAAATATCATATAATCCTTACATGGATGTTGCTGCTGTGTTTTTGCACAGGGCAATTTGTGGTATATGCTCACAGTCATGGTGTAATGCCGGGTACCAATAAAGCGGCCTATCACAATCCCGATACCCAGCCCAAACAAACCATTACCGAAAATTGCCAGTTATGTGATGCTATGCACCATAACGCGATGGTGGTAAATTCAATAAGCTATTTTGCCCCGGTTGTTGTAAACAGCTACTATTATAAAACCGTTGAACATCATTTTATAAGTATTGCTTTAATACTTTCCGCGGGTCGCTCTCCCCCAACTGTTTAACCAATTATTTCTTAATAAATCTTGTCGTTTCGCCCTTTACAGGAAACGACTTTATGGAATGGCTTATGCCCATTCGTTTGCCATCATTTAACTGGTTCTGCTGTTTAACTTACTTTATGAAATTTATAAAATTATTTACTTCAACACTATATATCATCATGCTTTTTGCTGTCGTGGCGAATGCCGCAGGCAAAACACCTCCCGACAACGGAACTGGTGCCTTAACCGGTATAGTTACAGATAAGGCAGATAGCCTTGTATTACCGGGGGTTACCGTAACTATTCCGGATTTGCACATGGCAACAGCAACGGATTCTAAAGGTAAATACACGTTTAAAAATCTGCCAAAAGGCGTTTACCTGGTATCGTTTAGTTATGTAGGTTATGCTAACTACACCCAAAAGGTTGATTTGGCAACTACCACCGTTTTAAATATCAGGATGGCGGCTTCGGCAATTGAAGAGACAGAAGTAGTGGTTACTGGCGTGAGCCGTGCAACTGAGTTAAAAAGAGACCCAGTGCCTATGGTGGCCATTGGTAAAACTTATATCGACCAGCATTCGGCCTCTGGTAACGTGATCGACGAGATTGCAAATCTGCCGGGTGTAAGCGCGGTTACTACAGGGCCTAATATCTCTAAACCATTTATCCACGGTTTAGGTTATAATCGCGTGGTTACTGCTGTTGATGGTATCCGCCAAGAAGGCCAGCAATGGGGTGATGAACATGGTATTGAAGTTGATCAAAACGCGGTTGACCGGGTTGAAGTTATTAAAGGCCCGGCCAGTTTAACTTTTGGATCTGATGCTATCGGTGGGGTAGTGAACCTGATCTCGGCGCCACCAGTTGCTGAAGGCAAAATATTAGGTTCGGTACAGGAAATTTATGGTACTAACAATGGTTTGTTTAATGAGTCGTTCAAACTACAAGGCAATAACAATGGTTTGGTTTGGGGAACCGTGGTCTCTGAAAAAATGGCTAAAGATTACCAGGACCCACACGACGGCCGTGTGTATGCGACTAACTTTAATGAAAAAGACGGTCGTGTGATGATCGGCTTAAATAAATCATGGGGCTATTCTTATTTAAACTTATCGGCATTTGACGATTTGCAAGCCATACCCGATGGCAGCCGTGATTCGGCAACCCGCCAGTTCACGCAGCAGATCACTGATGCGGATACTTACAGGCCTGTTGTACCAGCATCGGAATTAAATTCATACGCTTTACCGGTATTGCACCAACATGTACAATTGTATCGTATTTATGATGTAAGTAACTTTATTTTAGGTAGCGGTAACTTATTAGTTAACTTAGGATATCAATATAGCCACCGCCGGGAATATACCCACCCAGAAGCACCGGATCAGGATATACCGGGATTGAACCTGCAATTAACTACCTGGACCTATGATTTTAAGTATGATTTTAACATCGCCAAAACCTATGAAACCACGGTAGGTGTAAATGGGCAGTACCAAAATAATACCTTAGGCTACAGTACCGATTTCCCAATCCCGGCCTATCATCAATTTGACATTGGTCCATTTTTCGTAGTAAAGAAAAGCTTTGGTAAGTTAGACCTGTCAGGTGGTGCGCGTTATGATAGAAGAACATTTAGCGGGCAAGCGGCCTATATCGACACCAGTAAACTATATTATCCAACGTTGTACAAAGGGGCTAACCCAACAAATACCGCTAATGTTGTACAACAGTTTCCGGCGCTTAATAAAGTATTTGAAGGTGCATCAGGAAGTTTGGGTGCAGCATACAATTTCTCAGATCAATTTTTGCTGAAGGGTAATATCGCGCGTGGTTTCAGGGCGCCAAGTATTGCTGAGCTATCTGCAAATGGCCCCGATCCCGGTTCGCAGATTTACCACGTAGGTAACAGTTCGTTTAAACCAGAGTTTAGTGTACAGGAAGATTTGGGGGCATTTTTAACTTTGCCAAATGTTTCGGCAAGCGTAGAAGTTTTTGATAACAATATTCAAAATTACATTTTCCAGGAGCAGATCTTGGATGCAAACGGCAACCCTGAACGGGTTAACGCCAGCGGCGAAACGGAAACTAACGGGCAGTATGAAAAATTTACTTATGTACAAAGCAAAGCGCGTATTGATGGTGGCGAGTTTAGTTTAGATATTCACCCGGTATCATGGCTGCACTTTGAAAACTCGGCGACTTTAACTTACGGCATCAACTTAGGTACTGGCGGCAAAGTGCCGGATAGTTTAAAATATTTACCATTTATCCCACCTTTGCATACGCACTCCGAGTTGCGCGGTACATTTGCCAAAGGACTGGGCAAGACATTTAAGAATCTGTATGCCTTTGCTGGCTTTGATCATTTCTCGGCCCAAAACCGCTTCTTCGCGGCTTATGGTACAGAAACGTATACCGCAGGCTATAATTTATTAAGTGCTGGTTTGGGTGGTAACATTGTTAACTCAAAAGGTAATAAGGTGCTGGAGCTATTTATTGAAGGTACCAACTTAGGTAACGTAAGCTATCAATCAAACATGAGCCGGTTAAAATACTTTGATAACCCAACTGTTCCGGCGGGTGTAACACCAGGCATATTTAATATGGGCCGGAATATCAGTTTTAAAGTTGTTGTTCCGTTCGACCTGTCGCCGAAAGAAAAAGAAACGGCAGCGATGTAAAACATCTGCTTTGTCATCTAAACGGAGTGAAGAATCTGTTCGCGGCTCTTCATGCGGTGAGTCTATCGCTAGATTCTTCACTGCGTTCAGAATGACAAGTTGTTAAAGCGTTTTTTTAAGCACTCCCTTTCAGAGGAGGGTTTGGGTGGGGCTACCTTTTTTGTACATTTGCCGCATGGCATCCATCAAACCATCTACTCCCAAAGGCACACGCGATTTTTCACCTACCGAAATGGTGCGGCGCAACTTTATTTTTGATACGATAAAAGGCGTTTTCCGCAAATACGGCTATCAACAGATAGAAACCCCGGCTATGGAAAACCTAAGTACCTTGATGGGTAAATATGGTGATGAAGGCGATAAACTCATATTTAAGATATTGAATTCTGGCGATTTTTTAGCCCGGGCAGATAGTCAAAAACTGACAGATAAAAATTCTCAAAGCTTAACAGCAGAAATTTCCGAAAAAGCCCTCCGTTACGACTTAACTGTTCCTTTCGCACGCTACGTAGTGATGCACCAGAATGAGATCACATTCCCATTTAAGCGATTCCAGGTACAGTCGGTTTGGCGTGCTGACAGGCCTCAACGCGGGCGTTACCGCGAGTTTTATCAGTGTGATGCTGATGTGGTTGGTTCACCATCATTATTGAACGAGGCGGAGTTTATCATGATTTATGATGAAGCCTTAAGCAAACTTGGATTGAAGGATTTCACCATCAAAATAAACAACCGCAAAATATTGTCGGGCATAGCCGAAGTAATAGGTAAAGCAGATAACATCATCGACTTAACCGTTGCCATCGATAAGTTGGATAAGATTGGTTTGGATGGTGTGATTAAAGAGTTACTGGAAAAAGGCTTTACTACCGAAGATATCGAAAAACTAAAACCGGTTATTTTACTGGAAGGCTCGAACAGCATTAAACTGGAAAGCCTGCGTGCTGCATTGAAAGATTCGGCAACCGGATTAAAAGGCTGTGATGAGATCGAAACGGTATTTACCTATATTGATAGCTACAGATTGCAAAATGCGCAACTGGAGCTCGATATCACCCTTGCACGTGGCCTGAATTATTATACAGGAGCCATCTTCGAAGTAAAAACCAATGAAGTTGCCATGGGCAGCATCGGCGGTGGTGGCCGTTATGATGATTTGACCGGCATGTTCGGCTTAAAAGACCTGACCGGCGTAGGGATTTCCTTTGGTGCAGATCGCATTTATGATGTAATGGACGAGTTGAACCTTTTTCCGGCAGATACAAATCAAACTACAAAAGTCCTCATCATCTGTTTCGACAGTGAAGGCGAAAAATATGCGTTGCCTTTATTACATGAGTTAAGAGCAAATAACATCAACTCCGAACTCTATCCCGCAGGTGCGAAGATCAAAAAGCAAATGGATTACGCCAACAACAAGCAAATCCCATACACCGTACTCATCGGCAGCGATGAAATGCAAAGCGGGTTGTTAACGTTTAAGGATATGCATAGTGGTTTGCAGGAAAATTTGAGTGCTAAAGAGATTGTGGAGAAGTTGAAGTAGTAAATATCCCCCTTTTGTTATTGCGAGCGTAGTGCGGCAATTTCGTAGCTATACAAAGTCTATGCAATGACGACGAAATTGTTTAGTTCCTGGCATAACAATTTATAAAGAAACTTAAAATGCTTCCAGCGCAACTTTAACATCCTGCATTAGCCACATCGGGGTTGATGTAGCGCCGGCAATTCCTACTTTATCACCCGGGGCAAAAAGTTTAACATCTAACTCGTTGGCTGAAGATATAAAATAGGTATTGGGATTATTCTTAAGGCATACCTCATACAAAACCTTCCCGTTAGAAGATTTTTTGCCCGAAACAAAGATGATCTTATCAAATTGCTTTACAAATTTAGGCAGGTCCTTATCCCGGTTACTTACCTGGCGGCAGATGGTGTCATTGGCTTTCAGATCGTAACCGCGGGATAGCAGTTCGTCCTTTATGCCATAAAACTTTTCCATGCTTTTGGTCGTCTGGCTGTAGAGGGTAATGTTATGGGGGAGTTCCACATTATCCAACTCGGCGATATCCTGAAAAACCAGAGCCTCATTGTTGGTTTGCCCTTGTAAGCCGATAACTTCAGCATGGCCGTGTTTACCGAATATTAAGATCTTCTCATTTGAGTCGAATGATGATTTGATGCGGTTTTGCAGTTTTAAAACTACCGGACAAGAGGCATCAATCAGGGTAATATTATTTTCTAAAGCAGTGCGGTAAGTATCTGGCGCTTCACCATGCGCGCGGATGAGTACTTTTTCGTTTCGAAGATCTTTAAGAGCATCATGTTCAATAATGCGCAGGCCTTTGGCCTTTAGGCGTTCAACCTCTTCATCATTATGCACAATATCGCCAAGGCAATACAGATAACCATCTTCTTCCAGTATTTCTTCGGCCATATCAATGGCGTAAACTACCCCAAAGCAAAACCCGGAATCCTGGTCGATTGTAACCTGTAAATTATATGCTCCCATTGCGGTACAAATTTACGGTAAAAAAAATCAAATGCTATACTGTCCTTTATCTCCTTTTTGTCATGCTGAGGAACGAAGCATCTATCCGCAAATATGCATTCGGTAACCTATCGATAGATTCTTCACTCCGTTCGGAATGACAAGTGTTGGGGAAGATAACCTTAAAACAAAAAATCCCGGCCATAAGCCGGGATTTTCATTATATCAATCACTTTTATTATTGTACCTGGAAGGTATTGCTAAAGCTTGTTCCATCAGGATAAATACCTGATATCACCAATAAGCCATTGCGGGTGTTGGTAATAGCATTATCCATATCGGCAATACTGGCTATTTGATGCCTGTTGATGCTGGTAATTACCGAACCTACAGGTATTTCTGTTTCATCAAATAAACGGCCGGGACGAACCTGGGTTACCACTATGCCTGCATTAACATGGTATTTTGCTTTTTGCTCCTTAGATACCGGCATAAAGCTGGCGCCTAATTTATTGAACAACTCAGCAGCTGATTTTGAAGTTGTTGCAGTATGCGTAGCAGCAGGTAAATCACCTTTTAAGGTAACGGTAAAGCTTTTCTCTGCACCATCACGTAAAACAGTCAAGTGTACTTTATCGCCCGGTTGCAATTCGCCAACACGTTCCTGTAAATCTGATGATTCGTAAACAGGATTATTTTCAACCTTAACAATTACGTCACCTGCTTTTATTCCAGCTTGCTCGGCACCACCGCCAGGAACAAGTTCACGTACATATAAGCCATTAGTAACACTGGTTTTAAGCTGTTCAGCAACATCAGGATTAAGTTCGGTAAAGCTAACGCCAACATAACCACGTTTTACAGCGCCATATTTTTCAATATCGTTCAGCACCTTTTTAGCAAGATTGATCGGGATAGCGAAACCATAGCCTTCGTAAGCACCATTGTTTGATGCAATAGCAGAGTTGATACCAATCAATTCGCCACGGGTGTTTACCAATGCACCACCGCTGTTGCCTGGGTTAATGGCAGCATCAGTTTGGATAAACGACTCGATTGATTTGTTGGTACGCGGCGCTTCGTTACTGGTACGGCCAAAAGGATTTTGGTCCTGATTATCTTCCTGGCCAATAATACCGATGTTGCGGCCCTTAGCGCTAACAATACCAGCCGTAACGGTTGAAGTTAAATTGAAAGGGTTACCAACAGCCAATACCCACTCACCAACTTTAGCATCGTCAGAGTTACCTAATTTTACAATAGGCAGGTTGGTAGCTTCAATTTTGATCAAGGCCAAATCGGTGTTTGGGTCGGTGCCGATCACTTTAGCCTGGAAAGTGCGGTGATCATTGGTGTTAACCACAATCTTGTCGGCTTTATCAACCACGTGGTTGTTGGTTACAATGTAACCATCCGGAGCAATAATAACACCTGATCCTGATGCCTGTTGAACACCTTGCGGGCGCATTTGCTGGCCAAACATATTGCCGAACATCTGCTGGAGTTCGCTTTGCTTGTCGTCGCTTTGGTCATTAGAATAAGTAACTTTAATGTAAACCACTGCCGGTGTTACTGCCGCGGCAGCCTGTGTAAAATCAACCTCGCCGGCCGATGAAGTTATTGGGGCCGATGGGTTGCTGGTGAAATAAACTTTCTGCCTGTCTTCAAAACTCATGTTATCGGCATACTTGTTCTCAATTAGCTTGTAGGAGCCAAGAGCCATTGCCCCGCCTACAAATGCAGTAAGTAATGTTAATCCAAACTTTTTCATACTATTATTCACTTTTCTTTGCGTTATTTTTTTAACAATTCAAATATAATACCATATAGACTGCAAAATCAATAAGATGTTATAACATGATTTGTTAAAAATTGTTAAAACCAAAAATGTTTAGGGGAAAGGTTGTTGTAGCGGACTTGTTCGAGCAATTATCGGCTGAACATCAAGTATAAAGGTACAGTATTATGCGACAAAATTTCTTATTGCAGATGTAGATATTCTGTCAAAAATTCAGAATCGGCAGGCAAATGAGTAAATATTAATCCCTCAGTTAACAAATATTTAATATTAAATCCTTTCAATTGCTACAAATTCTGATTACGTTTGAATTTTTGTTGATGTAGCTTCTATAAATTTTTTATAGAAACGAATGCTACGTGTAGACAGTACAAAACCTTGCCAGATAATTTATGCCATCGCCCGGCATGAGTACTTGTCGTTTGTGATCGAGCCGCATATCGTTCAGTTAAATCCCAACGGCGAATTTTCCCTTACTTATCAGCGTTTATTCTCTAATACAGCCAAAGAATTTGTGAGCTGTTTAGATGATGCCGATATCAAGCTCATCAAAATGCTGGAAGAGATAGAGCAGGGGAACATCATCAAGAAATTCTATAAAAAGCCAATCCGTCCTTTCGAGTTCTTCACCAAGATCTTTAACGAGCAGCTTTTTGACGCAATTCGTCCAAAGATGGAAAAGAAAATCGGCGAAGCTTTGACATTACTTGTCAATAAACCGGTTTATTTGATGAGTAAGGAAGGCTATCCTGCTGAGCGAAGATTACAGATCGCCACCGAAGCAGCAACCGTGCTTTTCCATTTCAGGCGCGATGCCGAAGAGATCCGGTATTTCCCTACGATCAAGTACCAGGGCATGCGTATTGAGTTCATGTTTAAGAATGCCGAGATCATCAGCAACCACCCGGCCTGGATGTTATTGGAAGATACGCTGTATTATTTTGATAAGGAGATAGAAGGCAAAAAGCTGCTGCCATTTTTAAATAAAAGATATATCGCCATTCCGCGATCGTCCGAACAATCATATTTTGAGAAGTTTGTAATTCCGCTGATTGAAAAGCACAGCGTTTATGCTGAAGGTTTTACCATCAATACCGAGAAGTACGATTCCCGGCCAATTCTTAAGCCGATTTATGTAGAGAACGGCACTTCGCAATTACAGCTCTATTTTAAATATTCAGGCTATATTTTCCCTTACGGGGATGGCAGGCATGTTTCGGTAAGGATGGAAAAGAATGACGATGAGTATATCTTCCACCGCATCAAACGTTCGCTCACCTGGGAAAAGAATAAAATGGGCGAGCTGGAAAAAATGGGGTTGAAGGCAACCTCGTCACTTTTCCAAAATTTAGAAGTTGATACCAAGGATGAAGATACCGATCATTCATTTTCGATATTTGAGTGGCTTAACCATCATCACGAAGAATTATCACAGCTTGGTTTTGAGATAGAACAACCAGAAGGCCAAAAACGCTATGTTTTCGGCATTAGTAAAATAGACCTTGAAGTTAAAGAGAATAACGATTGGTTTGATATTTATGCAGTAGTGTACTTTGGTCCGTACCGCATACCATTTATCCAGTTAAAAAACCATATCCTCAACCGCAAAAAAGAATTTATGCTGCCATCCGGCGAGATTGCGGTGATCCCCGAAAAGTGGTTTTCGCAGTATGGCAACCTGTTACATTTTAGTGAGGGCAATAGCGACCTTAAACTTCGTCGCCATCACATCGGCCTAGTAAATGAGTTGGCAGAAGGCGAACTGGCGGAAATTACCATGACCCGCAAGCTGCAAAAGCTAACCGATTTTGAAACGCTGGAAGACATTGATCTGCCCAAGCACTTTAAAGGTGATTTGCGACCTTACCAAAAGGCAGGCTATAACTGGTTTCATTTTTTAAAGAACTACCATTTTGGCGGCTGTTTGGCCGATGATATGGGTTTGGGTAAAACCATACAGGCGCTTGCATTGCTGCAAAAGCATAAAGAGGATACCGAGGCGCAAGGCGGTAAAAGCACATCGCTAATTATTATGCCAACCTCGCTTATTTATAACTGGCTTAACGAGGCTAAAAAGTTTACACCAAAACTGAGGCTGATGGTGCATACTGGTACAATGCGTTATAAATCGCCGGAGGTGTTTGGTAATTATGATGTTGTGATCACTACTTATGGCATCAGTCGTATTGATATCGACCTGTTTAAAGAATTCTTTTTTGATTATGTGATATTGGATGAAAGCCAGAATATCAAAAATCCATCATCAAAATCATTCCAAAGTGTTCGGCAGTTAAAATCGCGTTTCAAATTAATCTTGAGCGGTACGCCTGTTGAGAACTCGGTAAATGATTTATGGACGCAGATGTCGTTCATCAACCCGGGTCTATTAGGAATTCAGCAATACTTTCAAAACGAATTTGTTACCCCGATAGAAAAGAAAAAAGACGAGGATAAAGCACGTAAACTTCAGGCGTTAATCAAGCCATTTGTTTTACGCCGTACCAAAGAGCAAGTTGCTACAGAATTGCCACCAAAAACAGAAACGTTGTTTTATTGCAAAATGAGCGAAGAGCAATCGTCTGTTTATGAAAAGGTGAAATCAGAATATCGTAATGAATTGTTGAAAAGTCTGGAAGACGGTACCTATGCCAAAACGCAGATACAGGTATTACAAGGCTTGATCAAATTACGCCAGATCGCCAATCACCCGGCGATGATCGATAGCGAATACGAAGGGGAGTCGGGCAAGTTTGAGAATGTGGTACATACGTTGGCCAATGTTTTAGATGGCGGGCATAAAGTGCTTATCTTTTCTCAATTTGTTAAACAGTTGACACTTTATCGCGAGTATTTTAATAATCACCGCATCCCTTACGATTACCTGGATGGCAGTACCCAAAATCGTGGCGATATTGTAAAGCATTTTCAGGAAGATGAAAAAACGCAGGTTTTCCTGATCTCGATAAAAGCGGGTGGGGTAGGTTTAAACCTTACCGAGGCCGATTATGTATTCATCCTCGACCCATGGTGGAACCCGGCAGTT
>Ga0302303_10001335_pt1 | contig 16334 bp, 16 predicted proteins | sample III_Palsa_E2_1_FD_194542 | JGI IMG/M metagenome (GOLD analysis project Ga0302303, IMG submission 194542) | Peat permafrost microbial communities from Stordalen Mire near Abisko, Sweden - III_Palsa_E2_1 | ecosystem: Environmental > Terrestrial > Soil > Palsa > Peat permafrost | place: Sweden... | reverse complement strand
AGAGATTTGTGGCGGAAATCTTTACAAAAGTTTGGAATGTTAACTTGCGGAAGATTAATCCAGGAATTATGTGAGGTTTATTCCAAACTCAAGACGATTAAAAAATTTGAAACCTCAAATTTATTATAAACCTCTTCGAAATAGGGGCGATTAAAATCGCACTATTTAATAATATGATAATAAAATTAATTTGTTCAAATAATAATACACGTTTAATTTTAACTTCGTTTAATCCATCTAAATTTGAAGGAACGACGAGAAATGCGGCAACGAAAGAGACGCAATCCCAAAGATCTAAATTCGACCATTTAATTACGGGAAATTCAACGATAATATTTCAATTAACCACAGGAATGGTAGGGTTAAAAGGGGCAACACGTTCATCAATATATGGGGGAGAGAATTTGTATAAAAAATTCATTGAGCGTTTAAAGATAGGAAAATTATACAACAATTCGTTCATATTATTAGTGAAAGGTTTTGGTCCAACTCGTCATTTTCTTTTACATAAATTATCTCAATTAAAAATCAGTAAAATTAAAGATATAACAACATATCCACATAATGGATGCCGCCTACGCAAATCTTTACGTAAATAAGTTATATTTATGATTATGTCTAATAATAACTTATTTTTTTGTCCTAATCAATTTTGTAATTACACATCAAATCACAGGATTATCCCTTTTTGATAGGGGGATAATAATTACTTAAAAAAGAAGAATCCTAAAAAAAAGAAAAAAAATAGTGTTCCGATTTGATGTGTTATTTCTAGGTTATATCCTATTATTATTGTAATTACTGAGATAAAAAATAAAAAGGTATAATTATATATGTCCCCTGTATTAAATTTTTCCCATAATTTTCCATTTTCACTTAATTTGTTTCCAATTCCTCTAGATCCCATCCATTCTAATAAACCACGATCAAATGTTTTTAACGGTATTATATACGAAAATATTAATACTTGATACGCTAAACGATTATATATTATATCAAAATACCATTTATATGCAAAAAATGAGTAAATCGAAAATAGTGGTTTAAAAGGGAAAAAATAAAGATATATAAAATATGATAAAATAAAACCTCCAAATGAAAAAAATAAAGGTAATAATTTAAAATGTAAAGGTAATAATTCACTATCTATATCTAATTTTTGAAACGATAAAAATGAAGAACCTAAACCAACAAATAAATCCTTAAATAAAAAACCAAAAAAAAGGGCGAATAATGCTAATAATCCTAAAGGTAATAATGCATAAAAATTGGAACCATGTAAATTAGAATAATATGTGAAATTCAGAGAAAAAGGTTTGTGATAAAATAAAAAATATAATAAACGGAAAGAATAAAACGAAGTTAAAGATACGGTCAATAAGGCTAACCAAAATACAAAATATGAAGAAAGGGTGAAGCTAGAAAAGGCAAATTCTAAAATTAAATCTTTTGAATAGAATCCTGTTAAAAATGGAAAACCGGCTAAAGATAAAGAACCTATTAAAAAAACTGAATAAACGAACGGTAAAAAAGGAAGAAAACCTCCCATATAACGAATATCTTGTTGATTATAAAATGTATGAATAATAACCCCTGAACATAAAAATAATAAAGCTTTAAAAAATGCATGATTAATTAAATGAAAAAAGGATAAATCAAAATTTAATAAACCGCATGCTAAAACCATATAACCTAATTGACTCGAAGTTGAATATGCTATTACACGTTTTACATCATTTTGAACTAAACCAGAAGAAGCCGCAAAAAAAGCAGTAAAAGCTCCTATAAGAGAAATAAGTGTTAAAATAGAAGGAACTAAAGAAAAAATAGGAGATAAACGAATTAATAAATATACCCCTGCTGTAACCATAGTTGCGGCATGTAATAATGCTGATACTGGAGTCGGCAATTTTGTTGAACTAAATGTCCATTTGTCGGTTCGTTGAACCAGGAGATTAGATTTTTGGGAAATCCCTATCAAATTCCTTTCCATTTAGTTGCGCAGTTAATTACTTAACTGTTCGGACTTTATCTTCATTCTATAATTTCGTTGGAGTTTAAATTAATTTTTTTACTCCATTTTTTTATTTTTTCAAATTCTTCATCTGTTAATTTTTTTTTATTTTTGATACTATTTGTTTTTAAATTATATATTTTTAACCAAATTAAAAATGAAATATGTTTCTTTGTTTTTAATTTAAATTTATTAAAGTAATTTATTACTACTTTTAAATAAATTAAATTCACTGTTAAATTATAACCGTTATAAGATTTTAAATATGATAATCGACCATTAATTAATTTTTCGATAAATTCTAATAATTCTTTTTCCCCTTGTTGAGAAAGAATAAATCTAACTTGAATTTGATTAGATTTTATAATTGAACAAGTAAAACAACCCTCAGCATCAGTAAACCCTGATAACCAACTGTTATTTAACTCAGGTAAAAAAGATTTATTAATAAAAGAAATATTAGTCTTATAACGTAAATTGTAATGAATTAACCATAATTTAAATTGTTTTTTTTTTTTAGAAGTACAAAGAAAACCATTAAAAATTTGAATTAATTTATAGAGATTATTTTTATCACGAACTCTATAATGATGAGTTTTAGAAATTTTATCTTGTACAGAAACAGATCCAAAACCTAATTGTTTTTTAATATAAAATAAAACTTGAGCATCAATAGAAGATTGAGTTATTTTAAATTCTAAAGAACCATCAGAATTAGAAATAAAAGAACCATCACCTTCAGTAAAACCAATTAACCAATAAATAAAATTTGAATCGAATGTTTCACGTAAAGTCTCTGAAGATCCCTTTTGAGAAAAGGTTTCTTGCTGATTGACCTCGTCTATTAAAGATTTTTCCGAAGGCGAAGAACCAGTGGACTTTAATATCAAATGAGGTTGTTCCAGCATATAGTGAAATTTAGGGAGAGCCACAATATAACCCTCCATGGCATCAGGTAACCATGTATGTAATCCAAATTGAGCCGATTTTGACATAACACCGATTAAAATCATAAAAGTAATAAAAAAATGAGATCCAGTATTTGGCTCTAATAAACTAAATATGATTTCTAAATCTAATGATCCATATTCAATAGTTATTCCTAATATACCAATTAATAAAAATATATCACCAAATTTATTAATTAAAAAAGCCTTAAGAGCAGCTTTATTTGCTAAGACTCTTGTATACCAAAAATTAATTAAAAAATAAGAAATTAATCCTACCTAATCTGCAATAACTCTTCAGAACAACCGTTCATTTAGTTATTTTTGAACATTTTAACCATAACCTCTTTTGAAGGAAATAGGATTTTGATAAAATGACTTAAAAGTTAAACGAAAGATCCCATAAATAAAATGACTTAAAAACGAAAGATCCCATAAATAAAATGACTTAAAAACGAAAGATCCCATAAATAAAACCGCAGATTATGACTGTACATTAAGCATCATTTCAGACACCCATAATTGATCCAGTCGATCGCGATGAATATTGTCACCGACGATCTTCCATTTATTTGGTTGATCGTTTTCAATTATGTCGCAAAGAAATATATGAAAATACTCTTTATTTTCCAATATGATTTTTAAAGAGTTTTATTTCTTTACTATGATTTAAAATATCTTTATTTTCCTTCAAATAATCACCTAATTTATAATTTAATGATTTAATCATATAGGGTTTTATTAAATCAACAAAATTAGGCATACTTTTTGTATGAATGTATAAAATATATCCTTTATCTTTACCAGATTTTTGAGGAGTAGAAATAAGATGAAATTTTTGTTTTAAACAATGAGATAAAAATTCAATTTCTTTTAATGAAAAACAATTTGTTGCTAATCTTGCGCCTTTCCCCGCTTTAGATCCATCATCCATGAACCAAATGGCTAAACTTAAAGGAGTTAAAAATTCAAAAATATTGGAAGGAATAATTTTAACATAACGATTATCTTGCAATTGATAAAAAGTATCATGAATCCAATTAAAAGAAGTAAAAGTATAAGTTTTAAAAGTATAATGAAAAAATATTTTATTCTCTTTTTTAATTCTTTTTTTAAGTTTAGGAACAATGGGATTACAATAACCTCTTTCTGCAAAAAATTTATGAAACCACATTAAATATTCGACATTATTATGACATTGTTCAAATATAATTCTAGAACCTATACCATTTTTTCTTTTTTCTAAATGAGAATCACCTAATAAAGAACCAAATATAACAGATAAGATATCAAAATTATGCGGTCCAATTCTTTGATCGGATTTAATTTTTGAAGGTCTAATTGTTTGATCGGATTTAATTTTTGAAGGTCCAATGGTTTGATCGGATTTAATTATTGAAGGAAGGTTGTATAGAATAACAGCTAAACTTATATCATTTGAGATATTTAACCATATAGGGCATTTAAGGTAACCCTCCCATCCAAAAAACAACAACAATAAGTTGTTTGAGGTAACTAATAAAATCATAAAAAATGTAAATAATGATAAATATGCCATAAATCTTGGATAATGTTTATCATTATACATATAATAGATGGAATAAAAATGTACTAAAAAAGAAATAAAAGAAATAATAAATAACATAGAAACAGTGATCGAATCAAATATAAAAGACCACCCAATTTGTAAATGTGTTAAATTTAACCAATAGCCTAAATCCACATAAACAATAGAGAAATTATAAACAACTTCATAGAAAAGAATAAGTGTTAAGAAAAGAGTGATACCAATTGAGAAAGTAGAGATGAAAAATGCACCTCTTCCTAAATATCTACCAAACAAAATTGGCAAAATAAATCCTAAAAAAGGAAAAAACAAAATTAATAAATACATTAACCTTTTAATAAATTAACAAATTTCACACTTATTGTTCCTTTAATACGATAAAATATAATTAATATAGCTAAACCTATAGCCGATTCAGCGGCAGCCACAGTTAAAATATATAAAGAAAAAATTTGACCAATAAGATCATCATGGAAAAGAGAAATTTCTAATAAACTATAATTGATCGATAATAATAATATTTCAATGGACATTAATATTATGATTAAATTTTTTCGATTTAAAATGATACCTAATAAACCTAACATAAATAAAATAAAAGAAAAAATCATTAAGACAGAAGTGAAATCAACCACTAAAGCCTGAGTTAACGAAAGAAGAGCCAAAATCAACAATTAAAGCCAGAGTTAACTAATGTAACGGCGAAATGAAGGATTAGATTGATCTGTTATTCTTCAGCCCAGCCCCAAGAACGAATGGAACGAAAAGACGAATTAAGTGGCGAAGGAATGAAAAGATGAACGAAGTTGAGAATGGAAGAACTGATCATATTTAGAGGGCTTCACTTATTAGAGACTCCTCGCTAAAAACGAAGCCCAAGATCCATTCCTTTCAAAATTTTTGAAGATAAGAAGTACTAAGAAAAAAGATGAGACAAAAAAAGAATAGGATTTCCTAAAGATTGATTTGACCAATGATTATTTAAATTATTTATTATCAATCCTTTTTCATTATTTATTTGAATTTTTCTTCCTGTTAATATCTCTAATAACCATTTTTTTTTTATTATTTTATATTCATTTTCCTTTTCTGGTTTCCAATTTTTCATTCGGAATAACGGGAGTTGAACCCATAACTTCTAGTTCCCAAAACTAACATACTACCATTATATTATATTCCGTTTTTTAGATAAACCAATGATATCACCTTTTAAAGTATATTCTCTAAAAATAATTCTAATTCCTTTTCTTTTTTTTTGTTTTTTTATTTTCATCTTTATATAATTTGCCAATCTTATCAATTAAGGGCTCCGCCGAAGCTTTGTTTGCTCAACTCGAATTATTAAGGGTTAAATTCATTTAATTCTTAAGGCTTCAATTCGTGAACTACGCTCTAAATTTTTGGGATATGGTATATTTTTATATTGTGGATTATTTAAAATTATTATTGTTTTTATGTTATGATTTATTTCAAGATAAGCAGGATTTTTTAATAAAAAATTATATTTATTTTTAAACCAATCCATATAATTTCTAAATCTGTTTTTATGTGTATAAAAACGAAATGAACGGTCAAGAAAATTATTAGATTTTGTATCAAATTGAGCCTTTAATCCGACATAGTCTTTTTTTTTCCATAACCCTTCGTCCACTTTTATAATATCACCTTTTTTTAGAAAAATGTTTTTATTTGTGACAATTTTATTATTTAAAGATATTTTTCCTGTTAAAATTGCATGATTTACATGTTCATAAGAAATAAACCAATTAGTACGGAATAAAATAAGATCTAAACGATTTTCAATAAAAGAAAGAGAATTACGTTGATAATAAGAGAATAAAAAACGATTAAAAAACCATTTAACATTAAATTGATTGTTCTTTACTTTTTTAATAGGTTTAGAGAGATGGTTGAATTCATGAAATAATATTATTTTACCTACATTTTTTCTATTCCAATTTAATTTAGGGATCATTTATAGATAATGGGAGTTGAACCCATAAATTATAGATTCTAAATCTAATGTGTATACCAATTCCACCATATCTATTTAAGGGCAGTTGAAAGCGATTTCAATCCCAATAGCACGCAAACCGTTTGCTGGGTTTTGGAAGATCAAGAGATCTTAAGATTAGAGATGAAATCGAATCATCATAAACAAGTTTGCAACATGTCACACAACCATTATGTTATCTAATCAAATGAAGAGAATCTCATCATTTCAAGCAACCATGGAAAAGATTAAAAAGCAGCGGCAAGATTCAAAAGGAGCCTTGGGTTTCAAGATTCAAAAGGAGCCTCGGGTTTCAAGGCACGAAATGGAAAGAACAGGATTTGAACCTGTGGGATATGTATCCGAAAATTTAGCAAATTTCTGTTATAAACCACTCAACCATCTTTCCCACGTAAATATAAATATCCGCCAATATTATAAGAACCAAAAAATAACTAGCTTTATAAGAACCAAAAATCTTACATGTTCACTGTTAACTTCGTTCACCAAAAATTCCTTCCAATTTAGCTCAATTGGAGATGGCAGATGCCGATTTTTTGAGTTAATAACGAACTTATGTGATTAAGAGAAAGGGGGTTACACATAAAAGGGAAGATGCTTTGCCCAATTTTTTAACGAAAATCGGGCACAAAAACAACAAAACGAACCCCTTTGTTTCAAAGGATATTTCAACCTCCTTCCGACCAATTTGAGCCGAAAAGCAAACCGAAATTGGTCACCTCTGGAAAACCCAGAAATTAGTTTAGCCAAAAAGGGGTTAAAGATAAAGAACAAAATAATAAGATAAAGAAATCATTAATTTATCAAATATAATTTGAGGAAATAATCCAAAATATATAATTATTGCAGTGAATAAGATCAATATTGATATTTCTCTAAATTTTAAATCATTAAATTTATTTATATATATTGTTAATGATCCAAATATTATTCTATTAATTAACCATATTGAATATAATGATGAAAATAATAAACTAAAGGTAGTTAAAATCCCGATAAATGTATTTAGTTTTAATAAAGGAAATAATATTATAAATTCCCCAATAAATGAAGCCGTTCCAGGAAAGGAAGAATTGGCCAAGTTTAACATAAAGAAAAAAAATGCGAATAATGGCATTACATTTGTTAATCCCCTATAATAATAAATTATTCTAGAATGATGACGATCATATAAAATTCCTATCGTTGTAAATAATCCACTTGAAATAAATCCATGACTTAACATAATATACATAGATCCCATTAATCCTTCAATTGATTGTGAAAATAAACCTAATAAAACAAAATTCATATGACCAATTGAGGCATATGCAATTATTTTTTTTAAATCAATTTGACGTATTGTAACTAAAGATGAATATAATATACTAATTAAACCAATTGTATATATTAAAGGTAAAAAATATATTGATCCAATAGGAAATAATGGAATCGAATAACGAATAAACCCATAAATCCCTAATTTTAATAAAATTCCGGCTAATAAAACAGAACCGGCTGTTGGGGCTTCAACATGTGCCTCTGGTAACCAAATATGAAAAGGAACGATAGGTATTTTCACACTAAATGACCCAAAAAAACTTAACCATAATAATATCTGTTCATTGCGAGTAAATTCAGTAACATATAATAATTCTATATCTAATGTCCCTTTTGTATAATTGATATATACTAAACCTAAAAACATAAATAATGAACCGATATACGTATAAATAAAAAATTTAAAAGCTGCTTCTATTTTACGATGACGAGGGCCAAATTGACCAATATAAAAGAACATTGGTATTAAAATACTTTCAAAGATAATATAAAAAAAAAGTAAATTTAATGTTAAAAATAAAATAATTAACAGTAATTCAATAAAATACAAATAAATAAATATTTCTTTATGATTATTATTCCAATTTATTAATATACATATTGGTTGTAAAAATGTTGTTAACAAAATAAACCATATAGAAATATTATCTAAACCAAATTTATAATCTAACAAATAAAAATAGTATTGGAATTCAGGAGAATTGGAATCTAAAGTTAAAAAAATAAATAAAGAAAAGGCAAAAAGAAGAATACTAAAAAGAAAAGAGATTTCTTTATAGAATTTATTAAATAAAAATAAATAAAATAAAGGAATAAGAGTAAAAATGATTAATAATTGCAACATATTTGAATCACGGTCTTTTTAGAGACTCGTGATACGATTAAGGGGATTTAAACAAACTCATGATTTAAACAAACCTTTGGTGGTCAAAGTTTCATCTATTAGTCGAGATTTCTTTCCGATCTTTCAGGATTTTGCCCCTCAAGATAATTGAGCTAAATAACCGATTTAACAATCGACCTTGGAGAAAAGCTTTGATCGAAGTTTGGTGTGCACACGAGCTAACGTTCCATTATATGAAGAGATGAGTCTATCTCGTGACCGTGTGGCAGCGCCGTCCTGATCATTTGCCTCAAGATTTACGTCACTCCTAGATTGTTGGTACGTTCCCTCATCATCGAGATGGGGTTCTAAGTGATTCCTATTTCAGATTTTGCCCAAAAATTAATTACAAACAGTCTCGCTTCTTTTTACAAACAAAGTTTTTAAATTTTTAACACTAGAGAAAACGCTGAAACCATTTGTTTCAAGAAATCGTTTAATTAACCCATAATCTAATGGGGGATTACGAAGCGCTCCGATCGAAAAGTTCTGCTCGCCCCACCTATTCAAATATAAGAAGGAATCTACAAACCGAAGGGGCTATCGAGAGGGAATTGAGGTTTCGCCTCAGGAATTCGGTTTCGAACTCGTGATCCTTTTGATCCTATCTTCCTCAGTGTGGTATTGGGAATAACTTCCCTCCTCACCTTAAATGATTTGGTTTACATTTACAAAATTAGTGGAGTTTCTTATCATTATTATCATCGTTTTAATTTCTTTAGCTTATTTAACTTTAATTGAACGTAAAGTTATGGGAATAATGCAACGTCGTAAAGGACCTAATGTAGTAGGGGTATTAGGTTTATTACAACCATTTGCAGATGGATTAAAATTATTAATTAAAGAATTAATTTATCCTTCATTTGCGAATAAATTTATTTTTTTCATTGGACCAATTATCTTTTTATTTTTAGCTTTTCTTTTATGGTCTTTAATCCCTTTTGGTTATTTTTCAATTTATACCGAAATTCCTTTAACTCTTTTATATATTTTTGCTATTTCATCTTTAAGTGTTTATGGTATTATTTTATCAGGATGGTCAAGTAATTCTAAATATTCTTTTTTGGGGGGATTAAGATCAACTGCACAAATGATATCATATGAAATATCAATGGGGTTAATATTGATGTCGATTGTGTTATATGTAGGAAGTTTAAATTTATTAGATATTATTTTTAAACAAGAATTTAATTCTATTCCTTTTCTTTTTCCTTTTTTTCCTTTATTTTTTTTATTTTTTATATCTTCTTTAGCAGAAACTAATCGCCCTCCTTTTGATTTACCTGAAGCAGAAGCCGAATTAGTTGCAGGATATTCAACCGAATATTCTTCTATGGGATTTGCATTATTTTTTATAGGAGAATATGGAAATATCGTATTTATGTCTTGGTTAAATGTGATACTATTTTTTAATCCTTTTCATTTCACAATAATAAAATTATCGTTTTTATTATTTTTATTTATATGGGTTCGTGTTGCATTTCCAAGATATCGTTATGATCAATTAATGAGTTTAGGATGGAAATCATTTTTACCTTTATCTTTAGGATTTATCTCGTTTTATTCTACTTTTTTTATTTTATTTCATTAATTAAGGTCGAGGGGTTTTTATGAGGCAGTTCAGAATTTGAAACCTCAACCGTTTCAACCAAAAACCCCTTTATTCAAACCTGAACTTTGTAATGGAGAAAATCTAGCACCCTTAAACTCCTCCTGAACATTATCGAGATGTTTCTTTAAAACTGGTCTTCGAAATAAACCATCGGTTAGGGTGGTTTCCTAAATTGCTTATTTCGATTTCCGCAATTCTTTGAAATTGAGCGAACCGCAATTCTTTGAAATTGAACCATGCTAACCATAGCTCGCTCTATTCCTTTGGAGCTTTAATTCAGCGAAGCCGAATTTAATATTGCGGATTCTTGCTTAAATACACTTTAATTATATAAATTTGATCGTTGTTATTCAACAATCTCCCGATAAGAATGAGCGCTCGATTAAACAGATGGGCTTTACAGAGTTTAACCCGAAACAAGATTGACTTTGCCCCATTCAATGCTCGCTCAGTTGGTTAAAAGCCAACTTATCAGAAATGTTAGAAATTATAATAATAATTAGTACAATAGCCGTAATTACATCTAAAAACCCGGTTCATTCAATATTATTTTTAATTTTAGTTTTTTTAAATACTGCTATTCTTCTTATTTCGCATGGTATTGATTTTTTAGGTATTTTTATAATAATTGTATATGTAGGGGCAATTGCCATATTATTTTTATTTGTTCTTATGATGTTAAATATTAAATTAACAGAATTTGATGGTGATATTTTACGTTATTTCCCGATTGGATTTTTTTTTGGTTTATTATTTTTATTTGCTCTTGGTTCTCCTATTTTTCTTTCTTCTTCTTCTTTTATTGATTGGTTTAATCTTTTATCTTTTTATCATAATAATTTAGTTAATTTAGGTATTTTACTATATACTTCTTTTTTCCCATATTTATTTATCGGAACTCTTATTTTATTAGTCGCCATGTTAGGTGTTATCATTTTAACATTTACTTCCAATAAAAAAAATAAGTATCAATCAGTTTATTTACAAAATTCATCTTTTTTAGATAATCACTTATTTAAATGAATAAAATCTCTTTACGTTTCGGTTTTCATCGTTTTTGGAATCATTTATATCAACCTAAATTTGGGGTTGATAAAGGATTTCCGATACCTTTTTGGTATAATATAAAACAAGATAAAATAATAAAAAAAATAATAGAAGGATTTTTTCCTTCTAAACAAATTGAAATACATAAATACCGTGATATACTTAATGTATATATTTGTTTTGATAAGTATATAAATACCAATATTTTTAAATTATTCGAATTAAAACGTATATTATATAATATTTATAAATGTAAAATTAAAATACATAAAATGTATACTTTTCCAATAGATGATGTAAATTTAATAATTGGATATTTATTAAAAGATCATAAATATAAACTGGATAAATTTAAAAAATTGTGGGTAAGTGGAAAAATTCTTGGTATTAAAATTAAAATTAAAGGAAGATATAAAAAATCAACAAGAACACAATATGATGTATACCAATTTGGACAAATTCCAAATACGCCAACAACTAAATTAAATGTTCAGTTATTTTACGCTTCTTATCAATTATTCCAATCTTTAGGAACTTCCTCTTTACACATATACATTTATTATCCTTGATTAGCCTCTTGAAATATATACATTTATTATTCTTGATAAGGTTTAAATCTCCTTAATCGGGAGAAAGAACTGAGCTAGTACGGCGAAAAGCAGGCTTAATCTACGCTTTGTAAGTTTAGCAAGTTTCACACTTTGTAGTCCTTGTGTACAAAGAACAACATAACGTTGCTTTAGTTGAATTGCGGGAGCCGTTTCTACAACTAGATTATCTCCGCCCCCATCATTATCTAAAAAAACGAAGTGAACGGAGCGACGTATTTTCCGCCTGGGATTAATGTAACAGAGCGTATTTTCGGTGTTAATGAAGGATGTAACAGAGCGTATTTTCGGTGTAGCCGAATAAAGGGCGCCCAACTTAATTAGCCCCTCTGATCCCAATAGCCCAACTTAATTAGCCCTCTGAATAGCGGAACTTAACCCTTCATCCTCTGATCCCAATCGCGGAACTTAATCTCCGAAATGGACCCAAACAAAAAATGTTAAATCCATTAATTCATCCAATATTTGCTTTCATTTGTATAAATTGGTTTTTAATTTTTACTCCTTTTTTATCCTTTATCTCTTTTCTTTCTTCATTAATTTGGACCCTTTTTCTTTCTTTTCTTTTATTATTTAATCATCCCTTTTTAGATGGATATTATTATGGGTCAATTATATCAATTGATACCTATAATACGATTGGTTTAGCATTGTTAACTATATTTTTAATATTTTACTTATTTTCCTTTTTTAATTCAAATATAAAAAATTATAAAGAATTTCCGTTATTACTTTTATTAATCTATATTGGATTTACAACTTTTATATTATCAAATGATTTAATAATATTATATTTAAGTATAGAGTTATTTTCATTAACATTTTATTTAATAACAACAATACATCAAAATTATTATACAACAGAAGCAGGAATTAAATACTTTATATTTAATTTTATTGCAGGTGGATTTTATTTATTAGGTTGTACATTAATTTATATGAATTATGGAACTATCAATTTTGTTCAATTAATCGCCTTAAATCCATTTATGGGTAAAGAAGGATGGCCATTTATTTTAATTATTATTTCTTTTTTATTTAAATTATCTATTGCACCTTTTCATTTTTGGACTCCCGATGTATATCAAGGTGTTTTATACCCAATCACTGGATTTTTTACAATTTTCCCTAAATTTATAATAATAACACTTTTTGTAAAATTGTATTTATATATTATGTATCTTCCTTTTTTCAATTATATTTTATTAAGTTTAGGTTTATTATCAGTTTTTGTTGGGACAATTAATGGTTTTCAACAAATTAATTTAAAAAGATTATTAGCATATTCAACCATATCAAATGCTGGATATTTATTAATATTAATTGGTATTGGTTCCCCAATAGCAATAGAATATGTATTCATTTATATAATAACATATATAATAGCAAATATTGGAATATTTACAATATTATTACATATCAATGTATCTAATATAATTCAATTAAGAAATATCTTTTATAACAACAAATTATATGGTTTCTTTTTTACATTACCTATTTTATCTTTAGCAGGATTACCTCCATTAGTAGGATTTATGGGAAAATATATTTCAATATACATAATATATAATAGTGAATTAGAAATAATTGGTGCAACACTTCTTCTATTTTCAATAATTTCATTATTTTACTATTTACGAATTGTTCATTATTTATTTTTTTACAATGAAATTAATAATAACGGATCATATCCAGATTTATATCAAGCATATGTAGTAATTTTAGTAAATATAAGTATTGTAATATTAACAATAAATCCATCAATAATATTTTTAATAGCAAAGATATTATCATTATCTCTCCATTAATATTTTTAATAGCAAAGATCATTATATCTCTATTAATATGGAGAATCGTAAAGAAATATAGAGGGGAAAAGATATTAAGATCGGCAGAAATGGAAAATCAAAAAGAAAATCACAGGCTTTGGCAAAGATTAAGAACCAAGCGTGTATGCAACCTGCGGAGTTGAGATTGGAGAGATTGATTTTAAGATCATTTATTAAGTAATTCTTATCCACCACATAAAGTTGGTATAGATCATTGTTCCCAGAATGGCCATCGACAATCGTTGAATCAAAAAACGCTCTGTTTAATCACAAAATCTCCCTTTCTATAGCAAAATTCCTCAGAATAAACAACGGGAATTAACGAGTAATAGATCCATTCGCTAGGATTTAGGGAGTGTAAAGAAAAAGTGACAAATGATATAAAAAGAAAAGTAATTTTAAAATAATGGTTTTTGCAATTTTGCGCCTCGAAATAAATTCTCGAGGTAACTTTATTTTGGGGGCTCCCCCAACGTTGAAAACTGTTTTTTGCAAACTCTGGAAATCATAAAAATAATCGAGGAAACATTTCCTCAATTAAAATCTAGATACAGAAATAGACCAGAACTTTAAAAATGTGTGCAAAGCTAGGGCTTCGCACCAACTTATTTTTCAAAAAAAAAAAAATTATGCCTCAATTAGATATTTATACATATTTTACTCAATTTCAATGGCTTTTAGTTATATTTACTTTATTATTTATTTTAATAAATGGAAAATATATAACAACTTTTCAATCTTTCTTTTTTTCAAGAAATTATCTCTTAAATAACTTATCTTCAGAAAAAAATGAATCTAATTTTAAAGGATTTGATATTAAATTAAAAAAAGAAAATAATAAAAAAACTCCTATCATACCCGTTAAAAAATGGGATCAAATCTATGAAAAAATTCGTTTATCTTCAACTAAAAAAATTCGTAATAAATCAAACAAAAAATCGATAAAAAAATCGATAGAAGCTTCACCTGTCTTACCTCCAAAAAAAAAAGGTAAAAAAAAATAGCGTTTGTTATTTTTCAGGATCCCCAAAAAGAAAATGATTATTAGTCCACTAGAACAATTTAAAATCGTAAATTTAATTAAATTAGGAATAGGAAAATATGATATATCTATTACTAATTCATCATTAAATTTAATTATAATATTATCTATATTAACTTACGTTATAGGATATTTTAACAATAAAAACAGATTATATATAATTCCAACAAATTGGCAATTAATATTAGAATCATTATATAAATTTATACTTTCTATAATAACAGATCAAATAGGAAATGATGGGAAAAAATATTTTACATTATTAACGACAATTTTTGTTTTTATTTTATTTTCTAATTTATTAGGTATGATTCCATACACATTAACAATAACAAGTCATCCAATAATAACTTTAGGATTTGCATTATCATTATTTATAGGAATAACAATAATAGGGTTAGTAAAACATGGATTCCATTTTTTTCATTTATTTGTACCTAAAGGGATACCAACAGTATTATTACCGTTAATAGCAACATTAGAAATAGTAGGGTATTTAACACGTCCAATAAGTTTAGGAGTGCGATTATTTGCCAATATGTTCGCAGGACATACATTATTAAATATAATAGCTTTTTTTACATGGAACATAATGATTTATGGAGGAATATTTGGAATATTAGCGATATTACCAATATTGTTAATAATTGCATTAATAACTTTAGAATTTGTAATTTGTGTATTACAAGCATACGTATTTACTGTATTAATAGCATCTTATTTAAACGACGTAATCCATTTACATTAAGAAATCGTAGATGATCTTAAAAAATCGTGAGCCCAAAATCTAAATTACCCGAACAAATCGTAGATGATCTTAAAAAATCGTGAGCCCAAAATCTAGATTACCTTAACAAATCGGAAAATCTAGAGATCGGAAAGAAACGAAAGAGGGCGATAAGATAAGTAACCAAGAGGGGGACACGAGAAGTAACCAGGAATTTACGAAAGAAACCACCTTTTTTTACCAACTTTTAGTAATTCTTATCCTTTAAGTAATTATTATACTTAAAAAACCATCCCTTGATCCTCAGCCAAAGCCTCGCGTGTCAGTTCCTCGATTTACTCATTTCAATATGGTAGCAGTTTTGTGTGGATTGCCCCTCCCTTCGGAATTATTTATCCAATGGTTTTGATCGTTGACCTAACCCTTTGGCCGATCAGAGAGAGCACCGATTAGAAAAGGAATTCATTTAAGAATATACACACGAGATATTCCAAAAACCACACATATTTTCCATAAACAATCATGAAAAGCTTAGACTGATAAAAGGGGGCTGATCCAAATTTTAATGGCAGGGTACAATACTAGTAAAACACCTCTTATGATATTCAGGGCTTTCCTCATTAAGATTCGAAGGAACCTCCATTTCGGTTTCTTCATTTTCCTTCACTCTTTCCCTGGGTTAATCTTCCCTATTTTGCCCACTTCTTATCTTAATTCCCCCCTC
>Ga0302303_10001329_pt1 | contig 16370 bp, 14 predicted proteins | sample III_Palsa_E2_1_FD_194542 | JGI IMG/M metagenome (GOLD analysis project Ga0302303, IMG submission 194542) | Peat permafrost microbial communities from Stordalen Mire near Abisko, Sweden - III_Palsa_E2_1 | ecosystem: Environmental > Terrestrial > Soil > Palsa > Peat permafrost | place: Sweden... | reverse complement strand
TGTTCGGACCACTGCGGCAAATCTTCGAGTTTGAAGGCGGCGAGTTAACCTGGACACAGTCCAACCAGACCGTCACCGGCCACAGCCCAACCCGAAACCTGAGCCTTCAGATTGGGAGTCGAAATGCCCAGGTGAACGACAAGCACGTAACGCTGCCTGGAACACCCTACCTGCAGCGCGGCCGCACCATGGTTCCCATGGACATCCTGCCTGAAGTCCTGAATGCGAATATGAAGTACGACTCTTCAAACGGTCACCTTCTCATTACAAGCAAGAACTAAAAGGCGGTTGGAACGTTGATACGGCCTCTGCCGGACTGAAGTCTGACGGAGGCCGTACAGTAAAAGAAGAAAACCCCGCGTGTTCACGCGGGGTTTTGCATTATTTGGGGAGAGCAGGCAAACGTGCGGATCTAGTCGGCCGCGGCGGCAACGGGCGCCGGCTTTGCAGCGGCAGCAGGCGCTTCCGTTGCGGTTTCCGCTTTAGGCGCAGAATCCGTTACCGATGTTACTCCGCTTGTCTTTCCCGCATAGTCGTTTACGTAGAAGCCGGATCCCTTGAACGAGATCCCGACCGGATAGATGCGCTTTTTTAACACTCCGCCGCACTGTTTGCAGATGGAAAGCGGATTGTCTTTTATACTTTGCACGACCTCGAAACGGTCCGCACAGCCAGTACACTCATAACCGTAAGTTGGCATGGTTGTCGTAATTACCTCACTAACAAAATCGCAAGATCGCAAGCAATCAGGCGATTTAGCCTGAAATTTTGTATATATTATAACACACCAGCGGCCAAGAACATTCCGCTGACGATATCCTGACCCAGGTTGGGCAACGAGAGGTACCAGATCATGCCCGATAAAATAATTAGAGACAGCGCCTCCTTCGACGAACTAAGCACGGAGGCGGGAGATCCCGAGCTCTCGAATATCGATGCCCTGGACATGGAATCACGCCTTACGGCAATCAATGGACACGACGCCAAGGTTGCCGCCGCAGTTGCCCTGGAAATACCGAAGATCGCCCGCGCTGCCCGTCGGGCCGCACAGTCCTTCCGGCTTGGCGGCCGCCTCATTTATGTCGGGGCCGGCACCAGTGGCCGCCTTGGCGTGCTCGATGCAGCCGAGTGCCCTCCCACGTTCGGCGTCCCGCCCGGCCAGGTGCTGGCTATCATCGCGGGAGGCGAGCGCGCTGTATTTGAAGCAGTAGAAGGCGCGGAAGACGATGAAATCGGAGGAGCAGGCGCAATTATTGGCGCCGATGTCAACGAAAACGACACGGTCATTGGAATTGCAGCATCAGGACGCACCCCGTTCGTCATTGGCGCACTCAGACAGGCGCAAAAGCGAGGCGCCGCCACCTTCGCGCTGACCAACAATTCTCCGTCTGAGCTGGATGAGTTCGCCGACGTCACCATTTCGCCAAAAGTCGGCCCCGAAGTCATAGCCGGTTCCACCAGGCTAAAGTGCGGCACCTCACAAAAGCTGGTCCTGAACATGATCTCCACGGCGGCAATGATCGAGATCGGCAAAACCTACGGCAACCTGATGGTCGATGTTCAGGCCACCAACGAAAAGCTGCAGGCTAGAGCCATCCGCATCGTCTCCCAGGTCACCAGAGCCAGCTCCAAAGAAATCGAAAGAGTGCTCACAGAATCAGACTGGTCCGTAAAGACCGCTATACTCATGCTGGAAACCGATCTGGACGCCCCCGCCGCCCGCAAGCGCCTCGACGACAGCGGAGGCTCCCTGCGCCGCGCTCTGGGGCCACACGGGCGCTAGATCGATCTCAATTCTGTCTGGTATACTGAAAGGCGCTGATGGCAATGTTATCGGAAGAACAACTCATAAACTTGCTTTCTAATCTGGAGGCAGACAATATTGAACGCACAGTCTCCCTTAGCAAAGAGGATAAGTTCGGCGAGGCGATCTGTGCTTTTGCTAACGACCTCCCGAATCATAAGAAGCACGGATACCTGATCGTTGGGGTTTCCGATAAAGGGACACCATGCGGTTTAACCGTCACGGATCAATTGCTGTTGACCCTTGGGGCAATTCGATCCGATGGCAACATCCTGCCTCAGCCACATATGACTGTCACAAAGTACTCGCTCCCGGATGGTGAGATCGCTGTGGTTGAAGTGGCTCCATCAGACCTTCCGCCAGTCCGATACAAGGGGCGAGTCTGGATTCGCGTTGGACCGCGTAAGGCCGTAGCCAACGAGCAGGAAGAGCGCATATTGACAGAGCGACGTGTCTCACTGGCGCGCTCATTTGATGCTCAGCCATGTTCTGAAGCCACTATTGATGATCTGGCATTGGGACAATTTGATTCTTACCGCAGAGAATCCGTTGCCCCTGAGACAATTGCCACCAATCATCGGTCTATCGAGCAACAATTAGCTTCACTCAGACTGTTCGACCCAGATCGCAATTGTCCAACGTATGCGGGAATTCTGCTCTTTGGTAAGAATCCTCGCTTCTATCTTCCAGGTGCGTACGTACAGTATCTCAAATTCCCCGGCACTGAGCTGAATGACATGCCTGACGATCAGGCCGAGATTTCCGGGGATTTGTATTCGGTGATTCGTGAATTGGAAGCAAGAGCAAAACTGATCGTTCATAGCTCCCTGCGCCAGACTAGCTCGTTTGGGGAAAGTATTAATTCTGACTATCCGGAAGTCGCGCTTAGAGAGCTGCTAATGAACGCAGTAATGCATCGCAATTACGACAGTAATTCTCCCATCAGGTTTTATGCATTTAGCGATCGCGTTGAGATAATAAGTCCAGGCGGATTATACGGCGAGGTCACTCGCGAAAACTTTCCAAATCGAAATAGCTATAGAAATCCCATAATTGCCGAAGCGATGAAATCATACGGTTTTGTTAATCGTTTTGGTTATGGTGTCCAACGTGCTCAGCACCTACTTGAGCAAAACGGAAGCGCGCCAGCCCAATTCGAGTTCGATGAGCATTCCGTATTGGTTAAGGTAACAAAGCGGGAGCCATGAAAACCATAGCGTTTTTTAACAATAAGGGCGGTGTCGGCAAGACTTCTCTGGTCTACCATTTAGCATGGATGTTTGCGGATCTAGGGATAAAGACACTAGCTGTGGACCTCGACCCGCAAGCCAACCTCACGGCGATGTTTCTGAATGAAGACCGATTGGAAAGACTGTGGGGCAACGACAAACATCCGGAAACGGTTTATGGTGCAGTCCTACCAATTCTAAATAGGACGGGCGACATCACTGCGCCTAATCTTGAGACTATTACTGAGAACCTTCAGCTCATGCCTGGCGATCTGGATTTATACCGTTTCGAGGACAAACTGTCTGACGCTTGGCCGCTCTGCCGATTTTACGACGATTTGGCGCTCAGTGCCACAACGGCTTTTAATCGTCTCATTCGAAGCTGCTCAGTATCGGGCGCCGAAATCGCATTAATTGACATCGGGCCAAGCTTAGGTGCAATTAACCGTTCCGCATTGATTGCCTCCGACTATGTTTGTTTTCCGCTCGTTCCAGATCTGTTTTCGCTTCAAGGTCTCAAGAACCTGGGGCCAACAATAAGGGAGTGGCGTTCGGCATGGAATGAAGTGCTTGCAAACTCACCTGTTGACTTGGCAACCGTAAACGCGGCCATGGAACCTATAGGATACATTATTTTGCAGCATGGTATCTCTGATAAGCGCCCGGCAAAGGCCTATCGATGGTGGATGGACAAAATACCAGAATTTTATCGAGAAGCCATTCTTGATTGGCATGCATCCCCTATACCCGTTGTATCTCAGGATGATTACTGCCTATCGTTACTCAAGCATTACAAGAGTCTTATGCCAATGGCGATCGAAGCTCGTAAGCCTATTTTTCATCTTAAGTCTGCCGATGGCGCCGTCGGCGCGCATGCAGAAGCTGTAAGGGATTGTTACTTGGATTTCCAGGAACTTGCCAAAAAAATAGCTACACGCATTGGTACTGAACAAATGGTCGGCGAGCACCGCTAAATCCCCCCTTGCAGGCATCTGGTACAATAATAGATATTCTCACCTGGTATAACGTTGGCGTTAACCCCTGAAATTTTCAATGTCTGACCACCAAAAACTAATTCGCAATTTCTGCATCATCGCGCATATCGACCACGGTAAATCGACCCTGGCAGATCGCCTTATTGAAGCTACTGGAACCGTACAGCACCGGCACATGCAGGAACAGCTCCTGGATTCCATGGACATCGAGCGCGAGCGCGGCATTACCATCAAAATGGCGTCCGTACGTCTGAGCTATAAAGCCGACGACGGAATCACCTACCAGCTCAATCTTATCGACACTCCAGGACACGTAGACTTCACCTACGAGGTTTCACGCAGCCTTGCCGCCTGCGAAGGCGCTGTTCTGGTTGTGGATGCCGCACAGGGCGTGGAAGCGCAGACAGTCGCCAACGTCAACCTGGCCATGAACAGTAAACTGGCGATCATTCCAGTTATCAATAAGATCGACCTCCCCGCAGCCGATCCTGAACGAGTCGCGGAAGAAATCGAACAGGTCCTCGCGATAGACGCCACGGAAGCGATCCCATGCTCGGCCAAAGAGGGCATTGGCATCCACGAAATCCTAGAAGCCGTCGTGCGTGTGGTTCCCCCACCCCGCGGAAGCCTGGAAAAGCCTCTGCGCGCGCTCATTTTTGACAGCCACTTCGACGCCTACCTTGGAGTCGTTGCCTACATCCGCGTTGTCGATGGAGAGGTACAGACTGGAACTTCGGTCAAGATGATGTCGACCGGGAAGGTCTACGATGTCACCGGGGTCGGTATCTTCTCTCCGCGCATGAAGTCCGTCGACAAACTTCAGGCTGGAGAAGTCGGCTACCTGGTGGCCAGCGTAAAAACCGTCGGCGACAGCCGCGTGGGCGACACCATTACTCTTTCTCACGGCGGCGCAACGGAAGCCCTTGCCGGGTACCGCCAGGCCCAGCCCGTCGTCTTCTGTGGACTCTATCCCGTGGACAGCAGCCAGTATCCAGACCTGAAAGAAGCTCTCGGCAAGCTGCAGATGAATGATGCGGCTCTGACCTACGAGCCGGAATCCTCCGCGGCTCTGGGCTTCGGCTACCGATGCGGGTTCCTGGGACTACTACACCTGGACATCGTTCAGGAGAGACTGGAACGGGAGTTCAACCTGTCTCTGATCGCAACCGCGCCCAGTGTCATCTACAAAGTGCACCTGACATCGGGCGAGAGCATCGAGGTCGACAACCCTGCAAACCTCCCGGCTGCTTCCAGCATCCTGAGGATGGAAGAGCCCTTTGTGACGTCCAATATCATCATCCCAACGAGCTACACAGGAGTGGTCATGGACATGGCGCGCGAGCGGCGCGGCGTTTACATCCAGACCGACTATCCAGCAAAAGACCGCGTGACCATCCGGTACAAACTTCCGCTCAATGAAATCTTGATGGACTTCTTCGATCAGTTAAAATCGCGGACCAAAGGATATGCGTCGTTTGACTACGAGATGTGCGGTTACGAAGAATCCAATCTGGTCAAGCTGGACATCAACCTGAACGGGGAACCCGTGGATGCGCTTTCCTTCATTACGCACCGGGAAAAGGCCTACGCCCGTGGCCGATTGCTCGTTGAAAAACTAAAGAAAATCATTCCAAGGCAGCAGTTTGAGGTTCGGCTTCAGGCAGCGATCGGAGCCAAGGTCATTGCAGCGGAGAGCATCTCAGCCGTGCGTAAAAACGTCATCGCAAAGTGCTACGGCGGCGACATATCCCGTAAGAGAAAGCTGTTGGAAAAGCAAAAAGAAGGAAAGAAGCGGATGAAATCGGTAGGCAGCGTCGAAATTCCGCAGGAGGCCTTTATGACCGTTCTCAAGCTGGGTGAAGATTGAACACGAGGGCGACGACCGAGGCGCGTACGCGCGCCTACCTGGGCCTCGGTGCAAATCTTGGCGATCCCGTTCAAATGCTTATCGAGGCCGTGCATGCGCTGAGCGCAGTAGATGGGATCACCGTATCGCGATGCTCCTCCCTCTACCGCACAAGCCCCGTCGGTAAGACAGACCAACCAGACTTTATCAATATGGTCGTCCGCGTAGAGACGACCTTGCCTCCCGAACAGATAATGACGCGCCTTCTCGACATCGAGCGCCGTCTCGGACGAGTACGCACAGACCGCTGGGGTCCGCGCACAATCGACATCGATCTGCTCGTCTACGGACAGAGCACGATCGAAACCGAAAGCTTAACCGTTCCCCATCCCAGAATGCTAAGCCGTCGTTTTGTCCTCGTCCCATTGATGGAAATCGCCCCCGATCTCAAAGTCCCAGGAACTTCAAAGTCCCTTCAGGAATTCTTAAATTTGACGGAAGATCAAGGGAACATTGCGGTGCTGGACGACGTCGTAAATTTTTAAGCTCGCGCAAAACGGTATCTGACTCTGATGTTGTTCAATTACAGGGCGGTAAACAGTCAGGGTGGCAGCGTCAATGGCAGCGTAGAAGCCGCTGATTTTGTAGATGCCAGGGCTAAAGTTAAGGGCATGGGCTTACTCCCGCAGCAGATGGCCGTTGCGCCGGCGGCACAGTTTGAGCCGAACGGAAGCGATGACATCTATCCGATGGGGGGAAGCCAGATCCCGGTAATTGCGCCTACGGCCGCGAACGTGGCCTACGGAGTTACACCAAACGATAGGTCGGGATATGTTCCTACTCCCGCCAACAGGGAGCCCGAGACGGCGACAGATTGGGTTCTTAACCACCTGATCTATACGTTCTGGACGGGAGTCGGACTGCAGGACCAGTCCGCGATGTACAGACAGTTGTCCGCCATGCTGAACGCAGGCCTGTCGATGCATTATGCACTGTCGGCCCTGCTCGAGAAAAATGAGAACGCAACACTCAGACGCTGTCTTTCCGGACTTCGTAAAAGAACGAAGGCTGGGATCCCCCTGAGCGTGGCGATGGCGAAATATTCCGGACTATTTCCGGATTTTCATCGATCCGTTCTTGCTGCTGGAGAAGCGACGGGCGAGCTCAATAATATGCTGCTGCTGCTGGCGGCATCGCTGGAAGCGGACTTTAGATTTCGTTGGGAACTGTTCCGGGAGGTATTCTACAAGGGACTGTTCATGATCGGGAACTTCATTGTTTGGCCAATGGTGGTGTTAGCCGTCACCAAAAGCTACAAGTTGATGGCTATGGTCATAATCCTGATCCTCTTTGTAGTTCTTTGTATTATTGGGACGTATGCCGCGGCGAGGATATTTAAACAGGTCAGGCCTATATACGATGCAGTTCTTGCGGGAACTCCCGGAATGGCCGCAATGGCGTATAGCCTGGCTATTTCCAGATTTTGCCGGATCCTGAGCGCCCTTTATACGGCAGGCATCCCCATTTCGACGGCAGCGGAGTTTGCCGCCGATGGTTGCGGCAACTACACCCTGGGTGAACGCTATAAAAGGTGCGTTGTGCCTTTGCAGCGTGGAAGCGGCATGGTCGAAGCTTTCAGGCAGGCGCGGGCATTTCCCGATCTGCTCATTTCGATGCTGGTAACGGTTCAGGAAACGGGCAGCTTGAGCGTGCTCGTAGACAAAGTAGCCGAACATTACGAAGCGGAAGCGGTTATACTGGCTGGAAAATTTGCGATGACGGCGGGAATAGTAACCACGGTGGTTTGCGGTATTTTCTTCTTGCTGCTTGACATTTTTGTGTATAAGTCGTATCTTGGAAATGCCCTGTCCACAGTTATTATTAATTTCATGAATATCCGGGTATGATCCTTTTTTAGAGGGGAGGGTTGGGAACATCAACAAAGAAAAAGCCGAATGAGAAGAATTGAATTATTCATAAAATATTGAAGAGGAAGGCAGACTTATGAATCTGCAAAGGAACTACTACGAAGTTCTTGGTGTAGGACCTGATGCTACATCGCAAGAGATAAAAAATAAATATCGGGAACTGGCAAGAAAGTTTCACCCAGACCTCGTCAAGGACAAAGTTCTTGGTGTAAAAGTCTTCTCACAAGTGAATAAGGCGTACCATGTTCTGGGAGATCCGCAGTTGCGTCGTGAATACGACGAACAACAGCTCGGAGACAAAACAAGGGCGCGCAATGGCGTGGGATCTGTAAGCAACGACGCAAAGCCTAGCATGGCGGCTCCCCCGCCCGTTGAGCGGGTAAGAACGCTTTCCGCCAGCCAGATGGCCCAGTTGGAGCGCAGCCTCAACCTTGCAGACAGCGCCATCATGGAAGGATCGTTCGATCAGGCGCGGCAGCTGTGCGAAAAGATCCTGGAAATCGATTCCCGCAATGCCAGGGCTCTGGGTATCCTTGGGGACGCCTACAGCAGCCTGCACCGCAACGACTCGGCGATCAAGGCCTACAAGAAGACCATGGAAATCAGTCCGAGTTCGATGATAGAAGCAAAACTGCGACGGCTGGAACAAGTTGCCGCGCAAACACCGACCGAACGACCTGCAATGCGACAAAACGGCTCTGGACCGGCTGAAGCAAAGCCATCCGGGGGTCTATTCAGCAAGCTTATGGGCCGCAAGTAACAGACGAACAAGAACTGTAATTATTATTTTTAACAATCGGACCCGGCCGCGAAAGCAGCCAGGTCCGATTATTGTTTGACAGGAATGCCCGCCGTTGGTATAATTTGTCGTCGGTTCAAATGCGCAGCCCGCCATCAACACGGAGAAAAGGACCCTTTGGCAGGCAGCGGCAATCGACACCCTGTATGGAATACCTCACACAACTGCTGAACAAGATTGTCCTCGACCATTCGGGAGAGCGATTCGGCCACATTGCCGAAGTTGTCGTCAGTCCGACCGAACCGATTCCGCTTGTTAGCGCCTACCAGGTTAAGACCGAAGACGGTGCTATTTTCCTGCCTGCCGAGTGTCTGTCCCAGACCGATTCCAGCTCAGGATTTAATATCACCCGGCCAATCACCCAGATTCAGCCCTACCGCATAGAGGAGCAGGACTTCTCCCTCGTACGCGATGTGCTCGACAAGCAGATCGTGGATGTGCACGACTACCGCGTTGTCCGGGTCAATGATATCCGCCTGGAACGCCTCAAGGACGGGCGCATAGCGCTGCTCGGCGTTGATGCCGGCGTTAAAGGCCTCCTCAGGCGTCTTGGCATAGAGGGAGCTATCGACAGTCTGGGACGGCTGTTCCATCTGTCAAGCGCTCCGCCTTCCTTTATCTCCTGGAACGATGTCGAATCGCTGCCCACCCACAATGCCGGAGAGCCTCTCAAACTCAAGGTTTCCCATGAAAAGCTGGCAAAGCTTCACCCCGCAGATATCGGCGAAATTCTGAATCAACTCGACCCGGCCCACCGCCGCGAGGTTCTTGAGACTCTAGACATCGAAACCGCCGCCGAAGCCCTTGCCGAAGCCGACGAATCCGTTCAAGTAACAGCCCTGCAGCACCTTGACGAAGAGCTGGCCGCAGATATCCTGGAAACCATGCCGGCCGACGAAGCTGCGGACGTCCTCGGCGACATGGACAAGGCTCACCGTGAAGAACTTCTCGGACGAATGGACGCCGACGAGCGTGAAGACGTCGAAGAGCTACTAGAGTACAACGACAAAACGGCAGGCGGTTTGATGACGAACGAATACGTCGCCATCAACCAGGGTCTTACCGCCCAGCAAACCATCGACCGCCTGCGCGAGTTGGAACCGGAAGCTGAGACCATCTACTACGTCTACGTGATCGATGCGGATGAGCGTCTTGTCGGAGTCATCTCCCTGCGGGACCTCCTGATCGCGCAGGCGGATACCCCGGTCAGCACTTTTATGATTCCCAAAGTACGCCGCGTCATGGTCGATGCAAATGTTGAAGAAGTAGCCCATACCTTCGAGCGCTACAAGCTTCTCGCTCTGCCCGTAGTCGATAAAGAAGACTGCCTCCAGGGAATCATTACCATCGACGACACGCTGGAACAGCTTCTTCCGGAAGACTGGCGTAGGCGACCTTACCCAAAATCGCGGGCTAAGGAAGAGGTTGAGAAGTAGAAGATTCAGAGTCCGACATCCCCCAACCCACTAGACTTCCCGCCCCAAGTATGATAAGATAATTCACGGATTCCCTTCCAATCACAAAAACGCATGGGTGAACCGGTTAACTGAAACAAGATCAGCCTATTTTCTCACTTTTCACTATGAAACCACTTAAACTAATACTGCTTTTTGCTGTGGCGACCCTCTCGATTCTTCCCATGGCCGCACGAGCCGACAGCAAGCCTGTCGTAATCCGCTTTCGCTACTGGGGAGATGTCAAGGAGATCGCAGCCCTTCAGGATACTATTGCGGCTTTTGAGAAAACACACCCAAATATCATCATCCATGGGGAGCGCGTTCCATCTGGCGACGAGTACGTACAGAAGCTTCTGGTGGAGCAGGCAGGCGGTCTCACTCCCGATGTCGTATTCTGCGGCGACAGCTACGCTCAGTTTGCCGATAGAGGCATCCTGCGCGACCTTACTCCGTTCCTGAATAAAGATCATTCGGTCCAGATCTCGCGCTACTACGGACCGATTATGCGCGTCTTTACCGACAACGGAAAGATCTACGCACTGCCACGCGATATTGCGCCGATGGGGCTGGTCTATTATAACAAGTCTCTCTTTGATAAAGCGCACATCCCCTATCCCGACGGGTCCTGGACCTGGGACTACGTGCCCCACCCTGAACGCGGCAATAAAGACTTCCTCACCGTGGCTAAGGAGCTGACCCATATTGCACCTCAGAGCAGCGAATCCGTCTACGGCTTTGCGCCGAGCTGGCCTGCCATGGCCATGGACGACTTCGTCTTTTCAAGCGGTGCGAGTTATGTCGATGATATCTACAAACCTACCAGGATTAATTTCGACGACCCCCGTGTCATCAATGCCATACAGTTAACGCAGGATCTCTCGGAAAAATACCACGTAGCCCCTTCCTTGACGGACTTGCAGGCGTCGGCAGTAACTCAGCATGACCTGTTCGCGCAGGGACATGTCGCCATGTATCTTTGTGGAATCTGGGAAGTACCGCGCTTTCGTGAAGAGATAAACAACAAATTCGATTGGGACATTGCCGCATTCCCAGCCGGCCCAACAGGCCTGCACGGGGTAGCGACTGGCGGCTCCGGTTATGGGATCACAACAGCGTCGAAACATCCTGCGGAAGATTGGGAGTTCCTTAAGTGTATCGCCGGTCCAGATGGTGAAAGCCGGCTTGCCAAAACCGGACTTGCGCAGCCTTCTATTGCCAGCCTGTCGAACTCAACACTCTGGCTCGACGGCCAGCGTCCGATGAACAGAAAGCTGACAATAGAGGAAGTCCCCTACGTTCATTTTACGGTGATCAGCCCGAAATGGGTAGAGGTAAAGGCAATCATCGATCCCAAATTGCAGCTTGTGTGGAGCGGGACATTGTCCGCGAAACAGGCTGTGCAGCAGCTTATGGGTCCAGCACAGGGCAAGCTCGATGAGTTGAATCATCCGCCCTACCATCCTATCCTGAACTGGTGGTACGGGGCGATGGCGATGGCTTTTGTAGTCCTTGTGCTGATTGGCTGGGTGTGGCAGGGCGCAAGGGAAGATATTCGCAATGGCCGCCGCACAGGTTCTCGATCTGAGGTGCGCGCCGGCTACATGTTCATTATGCCCTGGCTCGTCGGGACGGCGATCTTTATGCTCGGCCCGATGCTCGTATCTCTTCTGCTCTCCTTCAGTTCCTGGGATATGATCGAACCGGCGAAATGGGTCGGGTTGGGCAATTTTTCTGAAATGGCCGGTGACGACAGGTTCTGGAAGAGTCTGCAAGTAACTGGTCTCTACACGGTATTCTCCGTGCCTCTTGGAGTGGCAGGATCCCTGGCGCTGGCACTGCTCCTGAACACTAAAATAAAAGGTCAGGCAACATTCCGGACTCTGTTCTACTTGCCAGCGGTAGCGTCGGCTGTTGCTGCATCGCTTATATGGCTGCGTGTCTTTAACCCGGAAACCGGCCTTCTAAATTACATTACCGGCGTTTTGCACCTGAACCCACTACTAAAAGCCGCCGGTCTTACGGACCCAACCAGCGGCTATGTCAACTGGCTTGGAAACGAGAAAACGGCGTTGGGCAGTCTAATAGTTATGAGTCTCTGGGGGATCGGCGGAGGGATGGTCATCTATCTGGCAGGCCTGCAGGGTATTCCTCAATCCTATTACGATGCTGCTGAGGTCGATGGAGCCAACGTCTTTCAGAAGTTCCGGCACGTCACCCTTCCACTGCTCACACCGACGATTTTCTTTACGTTAATCATGGGTGTGATTGGATCCTTCCAGGCTTTCACGCAGAGCTTCGTCATGACTGGCGGCGGTCCGAACAACGCAACCCTGTTCTATGTCCTCTACCTCTACCAGAATGCCTTCCAGTTCCTTAAAATGGGCTACGCGAGCGCGCTAGCCTGGGTGCTGTTCCTGATCATTCTATGCTTTACCATGCTGCAAATGAAGATGTCCAAGTGGGTGCACTACGAAGGTGCGGAGAAATAATATCCATGAGCAATCTATCGACAACAAGCTCGTTTTCTGAAGTCCCAGCCGAGCCAGGCAATGCATTGAAGTCTGTAAAATCATCCGGAATGGCACTACTGAAGACAACAAGAGACGGGCGTGCAGCCCAGCTCTTAACGCTCTTAGCTGTTGTGGGAGCTGCATTCACACTGGTTCCGTTTTATCTTATGGTTGCAATCTCACTTAAGACGCCCGAAGAAGTGGCGCAAAACCCTTGGTCGCTGCCTAGACACCCGCAGTGGATAAATTATGCGCATACATGGCATATTACCGGAACCGACGTATCCTTCGGGACTTTCTTCCACAACACGCTCCTCATTGCCGTTCTCTCCACCGTAGGAACGGTGATGTCTTCCTCGATAGTCGCGTTCGGATTTTCTCGACTGCGCTTCCCAGGCAGGGAGAGACTGTTTATGCTGCTTCTGGCCACGATGATGCTGCCGGGAATAGTAACTCTTATCCCGTCGTTCATCGGCTTCCGCTACCTGCACTGGATCGACACCCTTTACCCGCTGATTGTCCCTGCGTTCTTCAGCGGGGCCTTTAATGTCTTCCTCCTGCGCCAGTTCCTGCTCACCCTTCCAAGAGAACTGGATGAGGCAGCCAGGCTGGACGGCGCCAGCTTCTTCCAGATCTACTGGTGCATTCTCATGCCCCTCTGCCGCCCTGCTCTGGTCACTGTGGGCCTCTTTGCCTTCATCTATGCCTGGAAGGACCTCATGGGCCCGCTGATCTACCTGAACTCCACTTCTAACCAGACACTGGAACTTGGCCTGCGCACCTTCGACACCATGTACGGAACAATCTGGAACTTGCTTATGGCCGGTTCGGTGATTGTGCTCATACCCCTTCTTATCCTATTCTTCGCCGGTCAGAAGTATTTTGTACAGGGAATTGTGATGTCCGGCCTAAAAGACTAGAAGTCATAGATGTTTGAGAGTATCGACACCGTAAACCAGCTTCGGTAACGCACCACTCGTAGAATCGCTTCGCGATTACACTCCAAGCCAACGTAAAAAGAGCCCGAGCAGATAATTCTGCTCGGGCTCTCTTTATTTTGTCTTTGCCGGTTAAACAGCAAATACTTTAGAGCATGTGCTTCGGAACGGGCTTCTGGCCAGAGACGATGGCAAGCCACGCCTTGGAAGTAAGCATGCGTGCCGCAACCTTAACCTTCTTCTTGCCTGCAGGGGTCTGAATCGTTACCGATTGCAGATTGACCTGGAAGCGTCGAGCCTTCTGAGGAGCGCGGTGTGCCCACGCGCCAGAGTGCGGGTGCCGGGTCCATCGCCCAGCCTGGGCCTTGCGGCCGCTAAAATCACAAACCTTAGCCATCGTTCGAACTCCTTCGCGGCCTCACAGCCGATCGTATACATTTGAGGACGTGAGGCGCCGGTTCACCCCGGACCGCCAAATCCACCGTCCCTGTTAAATCAACAACCTTGCTTGCGCAAGATTACAAAATTAGGACCCAACATTATAGCACAGCCAAAAATCGTAAGTCAACCTTAGAGTGATAAAACAAAAAAGAACAATCTACAAAGGCGGCTTTCCACCATAGAAAATCTCGTAATCGGTCTTCTCAGCGTTAACCGGACGGGTTACGTTCCGCCATTTGTACAGTGCAATTCCTGGCGTCAGCTTTCCTCCAAGGATTACGGACAAGACGGCGACGCCAATGCCGGCATACATCCACGCCCTCTGCACATCGAAAAACTCATCCACGCCGCCTTCAAAGCGGCGGATGCGCCATGCTATCATATTGCCGAAGAAGCCCAGCCAGAGCGACACTCCAAGGCAGAGCACGGTATAAATAATCCCAAGCGTATCGTAGAGCGTCGAAGGAACCTGTGCGCAGAAGTGTAGTACGATCCCAAGGCCCCAGATCGTAAATGCCAGGGGCTTCATTCCATGGTTGAACGCCCAGAAGGAAGGGAGCAGGAACCCACCCCAATTCCAGCGTCGCCTTTCTATTTCGGGAGGCACATCGTCGAGCGCGCCCGATGAGTTCTCCATGATGCGCTCGGCAAGCCCATCCGAAGGACGCGACCCAGCTAGATGATCCGCCGTATGTCCGATATACGGCACTCCGGGATTCTGAGCCTGAGGATAGCCGGGCTGCTGCCCATAGGCCTGCGGGCGCACGCCTGGCTGCATGGGACCAGAGTTAGAAGACGGCGGCATTGGATTGCCCGCCAAATCGTAGCGCGCTGGCGGCGACGAAGGATCATCCGGAAGCGGATTGCCTGCGAGATCAAACCGTGGCATCTCTACCCCCCTGGTCAATTCCGAGCATTAGTTTCCAGTGTCCGTCCCATTAGTCCCTGAACTCTCCGGAGTGCCCGAGTCGCCTGAATTGGTCGATGTACCGGAATTGTAGCCGGAATTGTAACCTGACCCGTTCCCATAGCCCCGGGTGGGAGTGTACCCGTTCCCATAGCCCCGGTACTGTGATGTGGAAGTGTATCTAGGCATGGTGGAAAGAGTGTGCCGCATGGAGACTAACGCGAATCCAAAGAACATGAGTACGGCGAGACCAATGCCCCACACGGCAAAGCCGCCAATCATCCAGGCCCGCTGTACGGAGTAGAACTGCTGAATGGAGTCGAAGCGCCGGTTTCTCCACGCCATTTTATGGCCGTTTAATCCAAGATAGATCGAAGCACCAAGATTGCCCAGGATATACAGGCCCCATATACCAGACCCAACAGGCCCGCCAACCATCGGCGCAACAATCCGAACACCGAGCCAGCTGGCCCACAAAATGGAGCCCATGGCTGACATTCCATGGGAATAGAGCCAAAAGCGGTTCACGAGGAAAGAGCCCCAGTTCCACTTCAATCGATCGATCTCCACAGGAACATCGCTCTGCGTTCCCGAAGAGTTGCTGGCAAATGGATTGAATGCATACCCCGTAGGAGCTGCATTACCGGGAGGCGGCGGCCAGCTCGGCTGACCATAACCAGGAGCGCCCCCATAAGGAGGCTGCTGGCCGGGAAAAGGTGGGGGAGCCCCATACGGAGGCGCCCCATATCCCGAAGGCTGTCCTGGCTGCCCGTAAGGCTGACTGTAGGGCTGGCCGTTATTGTTGGAAGGAGGCGGATCGTCTTCAATCGGATTGCCGGCAAGATCGTATCTAGGCATGGTATTAATCTCCAAAAAAGAACCCGGCCCAGTACAACACAGCCAGGATATGATTCTCTCAGGTCATTCTATAATACACAGCAATAATCCTGCCAAACATGACGATTTTTTAATAACTGAGCGAACAGCCTTACTGATTCACTGATTTCCACCAGTCGGGGCTGTAGACCTTGCCTGTCTGCTGCTCGTAGACCTTCTGCAGGTCGGGCCTGCGCTCCAGGTTCAAACGGATCTGCTGATTGATCTGCTCCGCAAGGGCGTCCAAAGCCTGCTGAGGGGTCATGAGCTTATTCTCCACTTTGCCCACGTAGTCACCCTGCCACCGGGTAACTTCCGCGGCATCGATGTAGGGACTGTCGTCGTCCATCGTCTTCCCACTAACAGTAGCGGCCACGAACGGTGCATGGAAGGCAGGGTCCGGCACTAGGGCGTTAACCAGGGCTTGGCCGGATGCAGCCACCTTTGGATTGGGCGGCATCGCGTCACCGGAGTCCACAACAATCTTACTGTACTGGGGACTGGCCAGATATTGCAGGAAGTTAAGCGCCTCATGCCAGTGCGGGCTCTTGGAGTTTATAGCAGCGGCTCGTGTGTCGCATTCCACCACAGAGGAAAGATTTCCAATGCGCGGCACCTGAACAACGCCCAGGTGCCCAGT
>Ga0302303_10001328_pt1 | contig 16371 bp, 8 predicted proteins | sample III_Palsa_E2_1_FD_194542 | JGI IMG/M metagenome (GOLD analysis project Ga0302303, IMG submission 194542) | Peat permafrost microbial communities from Stordalen Mire near Abisko, Sweden - III_Palsa_E2_1 | ecosystem: Environmental > Terrestrial > Soil > Palsa > Peat permafrost | place: Sweden... | reverse complement strand
AAATAAAATGTTTATATTTTAATATTCTTTTACAATATTAAAACTAATATTCCTTATAACAAGATTTGAACTTGTGGCCTTCTGATTTTAAGTCAGCTGCGCTACCGCTGCGCCATACAAGGAAAATCACACCAAAATGCTGATAAGTAGAATTGAACTACTAAATTAAGATTTTCAGTCTCATATGTTACCATTACATCATATCAGCAAAGCCTTGAGTAGAGAGGGATTCACACCCACGAAGCTTAACGCATCAGGTTTACAGCCTGTTTCCTTTGATTACTTGGATACCTACCCTATTAATTAATTAAAATACCCATATTATATGTTGATATATCATCCATTGTTTGTTCTAAAATAGTAAGATAATCATTTATAGTAACAAACACGACTAAAGAAATTAAAATAGCGTCCATTAAAGCTAAATTTATTTGAGGCATTTTTTATATTAGATTATAAACAACAAGGGTGAATAAATATAATAAATTAAAAGGTAAAAATATTTGCCAACAAATATCCATTAATTGATCATATCGATAGCGAGGCAATGTGGCCCGAATCAAAACAAAAATATAACAAATAAAAATTGTTTTTAATAAAAACCAAACAGTTGGGGGAATAACAAACAGAGTAAAAATAGGTATCCAACCCCCCAGAAATAATAAACTAAAAATACTAGACATTAATAGAATATTACCATATTCACCTATAAAAAATAAAGCAAAAACCATAGAAGAATATTCTAAATTATAGCCAGCAACAATTTCCGCTTCCGCTTCTGGTAAATCAAAAGGGGCTCGATTAGTCTCGGCCACTACCGAAATAAGAAAAATAACGGCTAACGGAAATAAAAGAATAATAAAAAAATGATTAACCTCTTGTGCGTAAACAATATCTGTTAAATTTAAAGAATGTGCACTATATGCAATTGTTACAAAAATCAATCCAATTGAAACTTCATATGAGATCATTTGAGCTGCGGACCGCAAAGCCCCTAAAAAAGGGTATTTAGAATTACTCACCCATCCAGCTAAAATAATCCCGTATACACTTAGAGACGAGATGGCATAAATATATATTAAACCATAACTTAAATCTGCAATTTTCTCTGAATACGTGAAAGGTATAATAGCCCAATTAATTAAACTTAAAATAAAGGTTAGACATGGTGATATAAGAAATAAAAACCGCGAAGTTTGTGAAGGAATAACCACTTCTTTAATAAGTATTTTAACCCCATCCGCAAAAGGTTGTAATAATCCCCAATATCCTGTAATATTAGGGCCACGTCTCCGTTGAATAGCAGCCATAATTTTCCGTTCAGCTAATGTAAAAAAAGCAATAGAAATAATTAAAGGAAGTAAATTCAAAATAATTATTATTATTAAATATATTATACAATCTAGTACAGTATTAAATAATATTAATAAAATCATAGTTAATTATTTTATAGATTATTTATTAAAATTTATCTATATTTACCAAAAATTAGTCACTATTATAAATCATTAATAAAAACTCCGGATGAGCCTTTATCCACTCTTCATATATTAGCCAAGTATATTCAAATTCCCATTGTTTAAATTCTTGCCACATATCAAAATCTATATAAGGATTTTCTTTATTTTCTAACCATTTATAATATTCCACCCAATCCTCATAACTTGTATCAGGATATTCTTTTAATCGTACATTGTAAGCCTCTAATTGATATTCAAATTCCCATTGTTTAAATTCTCGCCAAACATCAAAATCCATATAAGCATGTGTTTTATCATCTAACCATATTTGATACTCAACCCAGTCCCACGAACACTGCCAATTAATAAATTCTATCCAAACATCAAAAGGCATATATTGACATAACTCTGGTTTAGTATGTTTCCATTCTTCATACTTAACTTTTTGCTCCTCAAGAGTAGAAGGATGCGCGCTTAACCATTCTAAACGTAACTCTTCATATTTCCAATGCATAAATTCTTCCCAAACATTAAAATCCATATAAGGATTTTCTTTTTTTTCTATCCATTTAGAATACTCAACCCAATCTTCATAGCGAGTATTTGGATTTTCTTTTAAATAGTCAACATAAGCTAGCATTTGGTACTGATGCTTCCATTGAATTAGATCTCTCCACATATCAAAATCGAATTGTAAAGCTAGCTCACTATTTTTCTGTGTCCAATCAAGATAATTAACCCAATCCACAAATTGGTTGTCACCATTCAATAACAACCACTCCTGGTAATCCAGCCAATTACAATAAAATAACCAATCACTAAATTCTTTCCATACATCAAAGTCCATAAACTGCTGTAAATCTTTATTATTTATTAGCCAATTATGATATTGTGTTCGCGCTTCATAAGGTGTTGTAACTTCTTGTTTTAACCAAGCACCTAACTTAGGTTCTGCTTGTGCTAATGTTAACGGCGTCATCTTCACAGTCGCGGATTCTTGAACAAATGATGTAAGACTTAAAGACACATTATAACTGACAGCATATCTAGTTAAATTAGAAATGCCAAGATAAACTGCCGTAATCAATGAATTAGGCATTAACCCCATTATCAAGTTTAAAAACATTAAGTATGTTATAATATAAAAATCATGCCGTTTAATATCTATATATAAATTAATGAACTGTGTTTTAATATTTCCAAAAATAACCCTATTAAATAAAAAAATGGAATAAACTAATGTAAAAAAGGTACTTAACCCTGCTAAAATTAAAATAAATTTTTGGGCACTTACTCCTAAACTAATTAAAACCAATATTTCTCCAACAAAGTTGCTAGTACCTGGGAAACTAAAATTTGAAATAATAAATAAAAAACAAAAAATACCAAATAAAGGCATAATTTGCACTAAACCTCCATAATAATAAATTATACGAGTATGGTGACGTTCATAAGTCACTCCCACTAAAAAAAATAGTGCCGCAGAGACGATAGCATGACTAATCATTAATAATAGCCCGCCCACTAGCCCGTAAATATTATTTGAAAAATAACCTAATAAAGCAAAATTCATATGTGCGACAGAAGAGTAGGCGATAATGCGTTTTAGGTCTAATTGTCTAGTTGCCATAAATGACGCATAAAAAATACTTAAAATACATACCACAACAAGAAAAGGCTGATAAAAATAACGACCCCCTTCCAAGATAAATAAAAAACGTAAAATGCCATATGCACCAAGTTTTAATAATAGCCCGGCTAAAATAACTGAACCTAATGTAGGTGCTTCAACATGGGCTTCAGGTAACCAAATATGAAACGGAAATATAGGAATTTTAATAGCAAATACAGCAAATAATAAAAGCCAAATTGCAACTTTTTTAGAAAATTTGAAATCATGAGTTCCTAATACAAAAAAACTAGTACTTTGCGTTTCAAAATATAATATAAAAATAGCTATCATAATAAAAATTGATCCAAATAAAGTATACACATAAAAATAGCTTAAAGCCTTAACACGCCGCTCCCGAGTCCCCCACGCTAAAATTAAAACAAACATAGGGATTAACAAACTTTCAAAAAATAAACAAAATAAAAATAAGTCTAAAACACTGAAGGTTAAAAGTAAGCATAGTTCAATAGCTACTAAACTAATAGATAATAATCTTCCTTGTTGCAAATTAAAACTGGCCATTATGCAAAAAGGGAAAATTAATGTTGTAATTAAAATAAAAAATAAAGAAAGACTATCAATTCCTATCAATAGGTGAATGTTAAAATGAGAAAACCAAGGTACTATCACTAAAAATTGATACTGTACCACACCATTTTCAAAAAGAACCCACATTACAAGAGAAATAATAAATAAACTTCCACTAATCAGTATAGTGAAATATTGAGTAAAGCGCGCGAAGCGACTAGGTATGAACACTAAAATTATAAGACCAATTAAATTAACTAACAATAATATTTTTAACATTTTTTCTATTATTTTTTTAAATATAAAAAACCAGTTGTTTAACTAAATCTACGAGTATAAAAGTCAATAAATCGGCATATATAAAATAATTAAAAATAATAAAAGCGAAGCTATAAATACCTAAAATAAAACCAGAAGAGATAGTATGTTGAAACAAAAATTCTTTTTTGTATGTAATATGCTGTAAGGTTGAATAAAAAGTATTTTTTGATAAAAACAACTTAATGCTAATCTTTAGATAAATAATAGACATTACAAAACTACTAAATAAGCTAACCACCGCTAAAATTTGATGGCCGGCGGCATAAACCTGTAAAAATAAATAAATTTTAATAGCAAAACCTCCTAAAGGTGGGATACCCGCTAAAGAAAAAATTATAAATAATAGTGTATAAAATAAATATTGATCGTAAAATTTAATTATAAATAATTGATTAATATTCGTAATACTATACTTTTTCTTAACAACTACAAAAATGCTAAAAATTAAAAGTAAGTGTAAGCAATATACTAGTAAATAAGCTAAACTTTGCGCTACAGCTAAAACATTTGTTGTTAGAATCCCCGTAAAAATATAACCTAATTGCGAAACGGTTGTATAAGCTAAAAAAGTTTTGAAATCAAGTTGTTTAAAGGCTAAACAACCAACAAATAGAGAAGGAATAATAAAACATATAAACAAAATATTCGAAAAATTAATAAAAGGGTCTAATGCTAAAACATCCAAGATACCAAGAAATAATCGAATATAAATAAAAGAATAAATAATTTTATAAACAGTCATTAAAAGCATTAATAAAACTAAAGGTAAATGCGTATAGATATTAATAATCCAAATAGAAAATGGAGCAAATGTTAATTTAAAAATAAACGGTAGCAAAAACAGCGCGCTTATAAATTTAAAAAAAATTAATAAGGTAGTAGCGCTTACACCTAATATAGTATAATTAATATATGTATTCACCAAAATTAAATAAGAGGCATTAAAAGTATTAAAATAAACTAAACTGTACAATAGTAAGCAAAATCCTAATAAAAAAAATACAGAGATGACCACGTTTAAAATAAAAAACTGAGTCACAGGTTTTAATAACTTAGTTCCAACAAAAATAAAATAAATAGCCATTAAAATGACTAATAAAATAGTTAACAATTCCATTGTCAAAAACAAAAATACAAAATTAAACGTGAAAGAACTTAAAATAGAGGTCCAAGCTAATAATGCAAAAATAAATAATAATTCTAAATTATAAAAACGGACTAAACGGAATTCAAGGCGAAAGATAAACAGGAAAAATAGGTAAAAAACAGCGATAAGAATTTTAATTTGTATTGTTGCCTGATCCATTAAAAAAAAAGCGTTAAAACTAGCCCCAAATGTTAAAAACAATTCGCAGCAACTTAGAATGATATATACAAAAAACGATATGATTAAAAGGCCCAAATAAGAGTAAAAAACATAGGGCTTAGAGGCTTTAGATTTCAATAAAAAATATATAAACCCTATCACAATATTATTAAATAAAGCAAATTCTGGCAGAAAATCAAACTCAGGTACATAATACAAACCAGTCATAGCAATATTAAATACTGCAAAAATATAAAATAAAAGAGTAAAATAAGGCGATAGTTGGTTATAATGTTTAGTAAACATTAGGCTCTTTTCTAAATAAAAACGCTTTAGCCCAAGGTACAGGGCTCCAATGTAATGCACCACTTTGTAATTCATAAATAAAACCAAAAAATAATATTGCAATAAAAACTATCACAGCGGCATGACCCATAGTGCTAACTTCATAAAAATTTAACAGCCAAGGAAAAAAAAATAAAATTTCAACGTCAAACAACAAAAATAAAATTCCAACCCGGTAAAAGTGGACATCAAAAGGAAAATACCCGTAATCAAATGGTTTAAACCCGCACTCATATGCTGAATTTTTTTCAACATTTGGTTTTTTATTAGAAAAAATGTAAACAATTAATAGCATTAAAGCAGTTAATAAAACACTAACTATACCGTGTATATATATGCTGAAAAGAGGTTCAAAATATAACATTATTTATTAAACTTTTTTCTTTTACGTTTGGGAGTACTACCAGTAAATAACCTTTCAAAAAATTCATAAATCATAGTGCCTGTAGATTTGGGAGGAATAGAGCGCAAGGGAACCCAACGTTGTAAAAGCTTGTCATGAGTAAACGGGTAATTAAAAAGGCAACGTCGACTTTTTTTTTCACGATTTAACCTAGTATTAATATGCGAATAAAATTCTTGATATTCGGGAGGCAACGCTTTTTGGGACCAACAATAATTAATCAATTCTGCAGAACATTGTACCGGATGCCGTTGGCATGTTAACCACCAAGGCGCATTTTTACTTTGTTTCCACCAGTTCTTATCGACTAAACTGATGATATCGACCGTATGATTCAATTGCGTATACATTTTATCAATGACATTAATATACTGCTCAAAACGCACACCATATCTCTTAATTTTTAATTCAAATAAATCTACTAGAAATTTGCAAAGCTCTAACGACATCCCTGATTTGCGTACAAAAGATAATTCATAAAACATTTGAAAATATCTATTCACTGTTAAAAAATGTTTGAAGGGAATAAACCGCTTTTCAGGAACCCAATATGTAAACATCGCGCGTGTATGTAAAGTTTTACGAGCAGTCCACTCTCTAAGAATACATTTAATATAACTTTTAATGGAAATATCTTCACTAAACCCAGACTCTCGCAACAAATATAAATCATATAAAGGACGAATTAAATCATTTGGAAAAGTATAAGTCCCCCTACGAATAAGACGAAGCATTGCGTCCGTCGTAACATTATGGTATGAGTAGGCAAATACATTACCTCTAACCGCAATTCCAATTTTCATACCAAGCCAAGACATGTAATCCCAGGCGCGCACTTTTTCATTCCACCAGCGGTACACAAACTTTTTTTTGACAAATGGTCCATAACGATAAACGTTAGCCCGAAAAGCTTCTAAACCTTCTTGATATGAAGTGTTAAGTAAAAAATGGTCCACGTATTTCATGAACCGCGAAGAATATAACCCCGCAATGGCACGCCGCTGATATGGTATTATCTTTCGAGCTTTTATTTTAATCTCACTAGGTATAGCGGGCTGGACAGGTTTATTAAATGATAACTCAACAGCCTTCATAGGTACCCAAGGTTTTGGTTTATATTCGATTTTTTTTCGGTATTCAAATGTATCCCAGGTCAAGTCATAATCAAGCACAGTCCAACTCCAAATAGTTGCATATAGTTGATAAAAAAAATAACAGAAGACAAAACCTAAAATAAAATAATAATGTTTATGAATAAAAGATTCATTAATATATACTCTTGGTAAATTTTTCCAAGACAAAAAAATAAATTTATCTGCTAATACTAATTTAAAAAAAATGCGTACATAAAGGAAAAGTAAACTAAATTGTAAGAGTAAAAATAAAGTATTTTCATAAGTTACAGGTATACAAAATTGTATATGCAGTAGCATGTAGCTGAAACCAATAATATGTACTATAATTAATAATAAATAGTATAATTTATTAATAAACTTAATAAAAATTAAGGTATCCCTCCACGAAAAACCATCATCAGACGCACATTGGCTGTTCGCAATTAAGAGTAAGAACAAATGTATAATAAAAATTTCAAGAGGTAATAAGACACTAGTACCAGTTAATATATACGAGATAACAAGATAATTCAGATAAATATAAATAAAATAATTTAACAGTTTCTTAAAACTACTAACCTTTACTAAAATAATATAATTAAGATAACCGTATATAACGCTGAGAAGCAAAATAATTAATTCAAAATCATTACAAACATGTAATAAAAGTAAAATGCCTACTACTGCTATTAATGAATAAAATATAGCATAAAACAAGCAAAGGCCCAGCACAACTACAGTTTGGAAATATTCAATAACACCAGGAAAAAACGGGGAACTATAAAATAAATAACCCAAAACAAAAAGAACAATAATTACAAAAAACTCTGTAATATGAAAAGTAAAAAGCCAAAAATGCACTAGTGCTATCTTATTAGAAACTAACATACCAAAAAATAAACAACCTTGGATAATAAAGTTACTTTGCACTAACACGCGCACATAGTGTTTATAATAATTAACCCCACAAATAATATACATTAAGCCGAAGAAAATCCCGGCGTGTCCCAACATGGCTAAATAATAGGCCCCACCAAGCTGACATAAAAATGCATAAATAATAAAGGTTAACACGAATTGATGACTTTGATTTGTAAACGCAGATACCCAAGCCAAGGCCCTAGGAAACAAATCTAGTAAACATCTAATATCGAATTTAGAATGCCTAAAGGTAAACCTAAATTTAGAAATGGCTTTATGAAAATTAAAATCAAAAAACGTACCACACTTTACCCACATCCCATATATTTTCATTATTAATTTCTATTATAAAAGATAGATTAAAAATAGATAAACAAATTTCACTTATATTATTATTAAACTTGCTAATCCATTATACAAAAGGTACAAAATAATTAAAAAATTAATAATTGCTACATATTATAAAAATTTCATACTCTTTCAAATAACTTGCTTTAGAGAGCATTCTTTCATCTTTCCTTCACAGTACTAATTACGCTATTATTTAATTGCTATATATTTAAGTTTTGAAAATGGTCTTTCAAGCATCAAACAACATTAAACTAATTGTTTTACAAAATAATTAGCTAATTATAGCTAAATTTAGATTAATATCAAAGTCAGCGTGGTTTCTACACTATTTTAACATATTATTTAAAATATAAGAGATCTTATTTAATCTATTTTAATAACTTAATAAATACTTTAAATTACTTAAAGTAAGTTAAATATAATTATTAATAGGTTTTGGTATTAATAATTTATTTAATTTTATATTCGCTCACCACTACTAATAAAATCTCTATTGATTTTTATTCTTTTAAATAATAAGATGTTTCAATTATTTAAATACAAATTTAAAAAATTTTCATTTATATACGATTTCTGTCTCAAAAACCCTTTTTTTATCGAATTGTAATTATGCAAGTATCGCAGTATATAAACAACTAATCAGATATCCATTTTTATAATTATAAAATTTAATATTTTCTTTTACATTATTTAATTTTATTTTTTTGAAATTCTTTATTTTTTTGTGCTAGTACATTTCGCAATCGTAATAAACGTTCAGTATTGCGTACGCCGTATTTCGAGCGAGCACTTTTACGTAAATAAACATCTGCCAGGTCTAGAACATGACGAACAACGCGATAACGTACTGCAGGTAAATCATTAGGACGGCCCCCACGTACTAAAACGGCACTGAATTTTTTTAAATTATGACCTTCTCCTGGAATATGACAAAAGACAAAATTTTTATTGGATAATTTAACTCGACAAACAGCACGTCGCGCTGAGCAGGGTTTTTTGGGGGTTAATGTATATACTTTAATACAGGTTCCTCTTTTTTGTGGACATTTTTTTAAAGCCTTTTTTTTATCATGTTGGTATCTTCGAACCCGTCTTTTTTTTAAAGCTACTTGTCTTAAGTTAATACTCACTTAATCTTACATACAAGTTGTCCTCCTTGACGATGTTGTAACGCTTCTTTATGTAAGAGTAATCCTAGAGTAGTATTTAAAATATAAAAATAAGCCCCATTTGCAGAAAGACGGAATAATTGCTTATAAGTAATATAAACTAAGCGCCGCGGTTTCGAGATAAGCTGAATATGCGCTTGTGCCAACTTATTATAACTATATAAAATCGACGTATTTAGAAAAATAATATAAATATATTTAGTAACTGCGCAAGCTACCACCGATAACTTTTTTAATAAAACTTGATAATAATTATTGACTAAAAGTGTTTGTTTAAATAAAGATATTAATTTCGAAATATAACGACTATAATAATAAAAAGAAATCGGTTGACTAAAAAAAAAACAGCGGTTTAACTCAGCAATAAGGCCATAAATCGAAATTATTTTTTTTTTTTTTTTTGTACTTCCTGATAAATAAGCAGGAATATTTAGATTGCTATTAGTTATTAAGTGAACTAAACAAATTCCATTTTTTAACATATTTTACTATTTATATTTTAAATATTCTAAATACAATTTATTTTTTTGTTGTTGCTCAATCACCTCCTCTAATGAACTGCACTTACTATAGGTAATCAAAGCCTCTCTTAACAAGCATTTATGAGCGACATATTCGCGTATGATTAATCCTAGCAATAATAAATCTTCTGCAGGACAAACCTTCCCCTCTAATAATAATGGGGGAAGGTCACAAAAAATAGGAATTTCGACGCGCACGTCAGGTGTATATATCATTTCTTCTGTGAAAGCTGCATATTCAACAGTAGTTACTGGCTCTAGACTTGCTTCTTCGGCTGCTAGCTGATCTTTATCTTTTGGTTTAAAAAATTTATCGATCTTTGCCTTTTTGATTTGATTTTCCTGGTAATCGCGTAAAAAAGTTTTGTATTGTTTGTAGACTAAAAGTAATAATTCTTCGAATGTTTTATTAGGGTATAATTGAATTAAATTATATAAAGAAATAATTTGTTTTTTTCTTAAAGTTTCTGTATAACATGATTCTAAGTTATTAAGATCATATAACATCTTATTTTCAACATATGTAAAAAGAAAACCATATTCCATTCGGTTTTTAAATTGGTTTTGTGCCTCTTTTTCAAAATATTCAGCCGTACCCTTTTCTACTTTTTCTTCCTCAGAGCCCTCCTCTTCTAATTTCGCTTTACGTCTAAACTCCGAAAGATCGTATTCTTTAGTAACACCATATTTAGGCTCGACTCTAGGTATATAATTAATATTATACAAGCGTATAATATTTGTATCCTCGAAAGGTAGTATTTTATCTACCTCCACAGTATCAACAGCAACTTCACTAGCGCCGTCAATATCAACTTCTGTTTGAAAACGTGCGCCTTCGCGTAATATAACCGTGAGATGGGTGTGACTGTGTTCCGCATCCCGATCATAAGGGTCTTCCCATAAATACCAACGTAATATAAATGGAGTCTTGAAATATGGAGAAATATCAATTCCACCTGAATAAAAATGCCATGGAAGCCGCATGCCCGTATCGTCTAACCATTCTTCTCCTTGCATTAAATCTGTATATATAACATAATATGGCATTGTATAAGTTTGTAAATAATGAGAAAAATATACATTAAATTCTATATGTCCATGAAAATGAATTTCTTGGATAAGACGCTCATGCTGCGCCCGAACAAATTGAAAATGATCTTCAAGCCCGGCAGCACCATAATCGAGCATAAATTCTCGTTGATTTTCCCTAAATTCTTCTAAAGCTTCTCCTTCCCAGTCCTTAATATAAGTATCATAAGGAACCTGTTCATCTACGGGTCTATTGTTAATATATTCATAAGCCGTAAACTCTCGATACATATCATCTGCAACCCACGCTTTAGCGTGAATAAGAATATCTTCAAAATCAAGGTCATCAATTTCTTCTTGAGTCATTCCTACTTCGTCTTCTTCATCCACCGTAATAGTCTCATCATAAACATAGTTACTAGTAATCATCGGCTCATCGTGGGGTAACAATTCCGAAAATATATGATAAATAAAAAATCCAATAAATACAAATGATATTAAAATCAGTGCATCTTCTAACTCTAAGAAAGTTGCTATATCACCCTTGTCATCTTTCGTCCAATACTGTACAAAATCAGGAGTGGTAATGATCACATATATAATAGTAGCAAAAAAAAGTAAATCTTCCGAGAAAGCAAACAACCATTCGTATACCCAAATTACTACATGATGAACTAAAAGGGCAGCTTTCGGAAAGGTAGTGATAATAAATGTAGTAACCGGCAACCGCGCATAAAGTTCCTCAAATATATTATGACCTAACGCATATCGCTGTTTTTTCATCCAATAGCGTTTATAATAGCGTCGGGTAGTCTCCTTCGTATACAACCTAGTTAACCAACGATAGTAATCTGGAGACCAGCCTAATTTTTCCCGTTCCTCTTCTGTAAGTTGTTGTTTCCAAAAAATTTCGACAGACGCTAAGAAACGTTTCAATGGTTCATTAAACCTTGCGGCCATTAACATTTTTTCTTGTCGACGCGTATAAAACCACTCGTCTTCTTCTTTATCAATCTTATTTAATTTATAACTTATCTGTAAATCTGCTTCTTTTTCTTCTGGACCTTTCTCAAAAGGATTATTTAGTATAACACGCTCATCAACCATGCGTTTTGATTCCCTTAACCAGGACCGCATAAACATAAAATCATCTCTTGCTAAATTTTTACGTTTAGTAAACCAATAATACCGCCAGGCATGCGGACGTGCTTCGGGCTCTACCCATACATAACGTATAGATGAAAAATGTTCTAAATCTTTATACATAGGATAAATTAAAAATATATTAATTGGCATAAAAATAAGCATATAACATACAAAAGCGACAAGAAACCCTGAATAAGGCACTATAAAAAACGGTGACCACAGTGTACTCCACTCCTCAACAAAATCACGAAATTTATTGTGTACTAACCCCGATAACCAACCAAACCGTCTACCTGAAATAACAAAAAGACGAGAAACTTTAGGTTGTACTACTCGACCAAAACGGCGTTGTAAATCGCTTTCACCGAAATCCATTTCTCCGGTATCCCAATTATGCACAACATACCAGCTATTAATCGGACTAAAGATAGCGCGACGATAAACACGGGTATTTAACTCTTTTTGAGCAAAAAATATTGAGCTGCTACGCGCCCATCGCAAACGCTCATCTCGATACCAACGGCGAAAGGTTATTTTTCTAAGTATACGTCTAACTTTAAATTTTCTTTTTCTTCTTAAAGGATGACGGACATTAATAAGATCAAGTACGTGACGCCATTCTCGATAAAAAATTTTTCCATAACGATATCTTTTTTTATAACGTTTAGGAAGACGGCGGATCCGATTTTTATTACGTCGGAAAAATTTAGGTAAAAATCTCAATTTTACTCCCTTTGGAAATGGATTATCTAAATAACGCCAATTATACATTCCGACGCGAACATATGGTAGCTTGCTAATCGCACGCACATTTACTTTTGGATGCTTTCTAAGCTGATCGTTTAACAAATAACGATAAATTTTATACCAGTGACGACGCTTTTGGCGATAGTCCTCTAACGAATATCTAACATAATGAAGTAAAGAAGGATATGACTGATATGTCACTCTTCTGTTAAGACTTACTACACCTCTTAATCTTATTTTATGTTGAGAAACTGCTAACGGCCACCATTTTGAATAAGAAGATGAGGCACGCGATTTCATTGAAGGATAAATATGATAGGCATTCACTTTTTTTGTTGGGATAAAGCTTCTTCTACGTCGGTATAGCCGGCGATCAGATCCCCGACCAAAAACGGTGCGTTTGCTAAAACGCTTACCTCGTAAGACACGATCCCGACGTGCCCGATTCCACCAAGCACTTAATTCTATATTACTTTGCATTACATAGAAATTTTGCAATTGGGGCGTTGTAAGTGGAATCAGCGGTTTCATAAAATGAGAAATTAAAGCATGTTGTGTTTCTTCAGGAACAATATCCTCGATAGTACCTGCCTGCATATTAACCTTATGATAATTATGAAATTGAATATATTGGTTTTGAGGATTATTTAAAGTATGTTGTGTATAATAATGTCGGTAAAATTTGTTATAAAAATTACGCACATCACTATTATGAATTTGTCCGAATGTATCATGTTCTTTTTTTGTAAGAAATTGTCCCGACCACGGATAACGACGATATTGTAAATAATCTTCTAAAGGCATCTTACTTGTTGTATACAATTTTCTAATACCCTGCATTAAAAGACTAAAATAACCAGGGGCTGCGACATCCCGTTGCTTATAAGGTGAAAAACGGTCTATTAATGCACCCTTGGCTACCGAATGTTTAAAAGTAAAACGTTGTCTTCTAAAATGTTTTTTTCTGGCTTTAATAATGCTAAGCTCCGGATAATTAACACTGTCAAACCACTCAAGATCCATATCAGATTCTTCCCAATCCCCTTTTAAATATTCCGATAAAAAATACGGCCGATATTGTTCTACTAAACGACGGTAACGCAGGGCAGAAATGTTATGGTACTGTGAAGCTTTTGTGGTATAAAGAGAAGTAAGTTTGCGTGAATTGTAAAAAATATTACCTGGTTCAATGCGACTTGCATCGAAAACTGCCATTTTTGGTACAAAAAAATATTTTTTTTTTCTAGAAAAGCGTATTCTACGTGTAACAGGTGCATGTAAAAAATATAAACCGTTGTAACGAGTTAATTTTTTATTATGTAATAGTAATTTAAATAAATATTTTTTTAAATTAAAATCTTGTTTAGTAACAAAAACAAAAGAATTTTCATGTGGTGTATTCCAGTATTTGGGAAAATATGTTTGGTTTAGAAGTGCAGGCAATGCTCGCTTGAAACCCGGCGCAGACATATACCCATTATTTATTAGTACTTCCCACGAACGATGGCGCATTGATGGTACCGCTTTTATCGTGTAAGGTACTTGTGAAAATCTTTTTTTTTGTAGAAAAGCACCATGTGTAAACTGAGATCTATTACGACTAATAGGGTGATATTTTGTGTTTATATATTGTAATATAGTGCCATGATAAAAATTTGATAAATAACGTTTAGGAATACGGCGGATCCGATTTTTATTTCTAACTAAAAAATGGTGGCGTGAAGGTTTTCCAAAAGCGGTATTAAAATTAAACATGGTCCAGTTACGGGTCTGTTTAGTATGTAATAACATGCTTCTACTACTTACCGGTTTATTTAAATGTAACCCTAAATAACTATATAAACCTCTATTATAACGGCGTCTCCAATATTGTTTACGTCCCCAAAGACGGTGACCGTGTTTTTTAGGAGAAAGACTTGGTAACCAACGCCCCTTCATGTTTCGAAACCATCCTGTATGAAGCCGATGCCCGTGATGAAAACGGCGAAAAACATGTGTAACATCCTTTTTCCGAGCTTTTCTATACCGGTTGGTTCGGCGGCGCTGCGCGCGGCGAGTTATGCGCGTATAGATTCCATACTCCGTATGTGTTGCCCCAAAAATACCACCTTCGTTAAAACTATAACGATCGGCAAGCGCATTTTGAAAAATTAAGCGTCTCGTACTATTAGACAAGTACCAACGCCGAGCTTTTGCAAAACGGTTACGATTTTGCCAAGCAGTCTTCCCCCCTTGATAAATACCCAGAGTACCGTGATCTGTGAGAGGAGCATAGGCTTTAGACTGTAAAATAAACTTTTTAAAGGTAGGCAACCGTTTATCCCACGTTAAAGAACGCTCAACATCAAAAATTTTAGTATGCGAGTACGCGGTATCAAGATCTACCCCATAAGGAGATTTAGCAAACCATGTTTTACGCACCATTTGTTGCCACGTTAAATTAAGCCATAAACGATACTTTGCTTCATAATAAGCTATCCAATTTTTTTTATACGGTAACGTCCGATATAAACGACGTTGCCCTCTTGTAAAATGTAAATAATTTTCACGGGAAGTCCAATCAAATACTGTTGCAGGCTTCGTAGTCCAATGATTATATTTTTTTTTACGCCAACCCCTATAATATAATAATTTCGGAAACCAGTGTAATTTTTTATCTAACCACTTTGTATTTTTTTCAGACACGTACCAGTTTTTGGCCCAACCCCGTACGCGATTGAAATATATTTTTTTTTTTTGTCGATGTTTATGTTTTCGAACTATGTCTCGATGTATTTTAGAAGCGGTAAAATTCGTATAATTAGTTACAAAATGTTCAAACATTTCAGAAGGTAGCCCAAAACGATAAGGTGCAATCTGTGAAAGATCAAAATAAGGTATTTTTCGATGAAGAATAGATTCAATGGTACGTTCTGCGGTATTTAACCCTTTAATAGATGGATTAGTACTTTTTAAAATACGCGGAATCTGGTTATCTCTTAACAATACATTAGACCAAGATTTCTCTAAAAACGATTTTGCAAAAAGCTTAGAAACATTTCTATGCCACATCGGATTATATTTCTTTGTAGCTAAATGTTTAATAACAGGATCAAATAAGACAATAGAAAATACTGCCGTAAAATAATAAGCCAAAATATAAAAAAGTACGAATTGTAATAATACGTAAATTAAAATTAAAAATTTTTTCCACCAAGGATATTTAGGGAAAGTGATTCTCCAAAAAAATCCTAGGCGTGTGTTACTAATGCGAAATGCATTGTATCGTAAACTAAAATATAATTGCTGAAAAAATAAAAACAGTCTCCGACGAATGCCAAAATTCCATAATACACCT
>Ga0302303_10001320_pt1 | contig 16420 bp, 11 predicted proteins | sample III_Palsa_E2_1_FD_194542 | JGI IMG/M metagenome (GOLD analysis project Ga0302303, IMG submission 194542) | Peat permafrost microbial communities from Stordalen Mire near Abisko, Sweden - III_Palsa_E2_1 | ecosystem: Environmental > Terrestrial > Soil > Palsa > Peat permafrost | place: Sweden... | reverse complement strand
GGTCTCACGATAAGCAAATCGGGTCCTGGCACCTGAATACCGTTAGGCTTTCCCTTCTAGCGTGTCTGTTGCCGTGGTCGAACCCGGTTCGACCACGTAAATCTCTGGGGCTGGGTTGAAAGGGGGCTCGTGTCCAAGCAAAGAAAGTCGATCGGCGTCTACGTTGGGCGCATCTTTGTGGGGCTGTTGGTCATTCTGTTCGGGCTGATTCTGTGGAAGCGCCCGGACAATGCGATTCGTATTGCGACCGCCAGCATTTCCGACGTGATGTGTTCCGGTGTGTTTGTTTCTGGACTGCCGCCGCAGCGTGCGTTTGATGAGAGCTTTGCGACTGACAAGGGATTGAAGATTTTGTTGCCGGGTCTGCATTACGTGGTCGACCGCGCGAATCGCCGCATCACGACCGACTGGCACGGTCGCTTTTCCAGCGTGTCTACTTACTACCCGTCCTACGGCTGTGCGCTGCCATGGCAGACACCGGGTGTTGGCACTCTGCAAGCTGCACACGAAGTAACGAATCCACCTGAAATCCGACCACTGGTCGAGTCAAACGATCCGGAGATTAGTGATGCGCTGGCACGTGCGTTTGCGGAGCCGGCGACAGGCGCTCGCCGTCATGTGCATGCGATCGTGGTGATGCACAACGGCGACATTATCGCGGAGCGTTACGCGAATGGCTTTGATCCCGACACGCCGCTGTTGGCTTACTCGGTCAGCAAGTCGGTAATCAATGCACTGGTCGGCATATTGGTGAAGCAGGGCAGGCTGGACGTGCATGCGCTGGCACCGGTAGCCGCATGGAACGGCCCTGCCGATCCGCGCCATACGCTCACGCTGGATAACCTGCTGCGCATGGCCTCTGGTCTTGCGCTGACCGAGGACGATAGCGGCTTCGATCCGGTGTCGATCATGATGTTCCAGAGATCCGACATGGCGACGTATGCGGCGCAGGCAAAGTTGAAGGCGAAACCCGGTACCGAGTGGGAATACAGCAGTGGCAATACACTTATCGTCGCCGGTGTGCTGCGCGATGCCGTGGGAGGTGGCGCGGCTGGCATGATCCGTTTCGCGCACAGGGAGTTGTTCGATGCCATCGGCATGCGCCATGTGCTGATGGAGTTCGATGGCGCGCAAACCCTGATCGGCTCGACCCGTATCTACGCCTCCGCACGCGACTGGGCGCGCTTCGGTCAGCTCTATCTCGATGATGGCGTGGCGAATGGCCGGCGAATTCTTCCGTCGCAATGGAACACCTATTCGAGCAGCCCCACGTTCGATGCGCCCTACGGTGCCGGTTTCTGGAGCAACGTGCCAGCACCGGGCGACAGGGAACCTCGCATTGCGGGCTTGCCAGCGGATGCCTATTTCGCCTCAGGCATGAACGGGCAGCGCATCGTGATCGTACCTTCGAAACACCTGGTGATCGTCAGGTTCGGCACGACCGTCGACCCGCCGAATTTCGACATGAAGGGGCTCGTTCGTCTTGTTGCCGATATATCTGGTGCAGTCAGTGACGCCTCGCCGAAGTGACGTTTGCCGCTGGATAGCAGACATGCGTAGAGATGACGGACACCACGATCCGAAACCCGGACTCACGCGAAGGGGCGCTACTGTTCTCGGTCAGCCGTTACGGCTCGTATAAACGGCTCGTATAATAGGGCATGCCTCAATGCCGCCAGTGGTCTCCCCCAGCATGACTGCTGACGAATTACGCAATCTGCTGAAACTCGATCCTGAGCACGCCGCGGAGACCGTTCAGGGGCTCGGTAACCAAGGACTCCTCGCAGCGCAGATTCTTTTTGGCCAGATGCTGCTGGAAGGCAAAGGGACTATAAGAAGCCGAGCCGCCGCGCTGGCTTGGTTCGAGCTGGCTGGAAAACAAGGCAGTGCCGAGGCCATAAATATGGTCGGGCGTTGCCTGGAAAATGGCTGGGGCACCGAACCTGACGTAGCGCAGGCGCTGGCCTGCTACGTGTACGCCGCCAAGCTGGGGCATGACTGGGCACAGTACAACGTGGCCCGTATGTATTTCGACGGCGCCGGCGTCGAGCCCGATGCTGAGCGGGCCGCGCATTGGTACGCGCAGGCGGCGAACCAGGGTCATGCGCGGTCGATGAATCGGCTTGCGCGGTGTTACGAGCAGGGTTGGGGTGTCGTGCAGAACCAGTCAAGGGCCACGGACTGGTACCGACGCTCTGCCGAGGCCGGCTACTTCCGTGGGCAGTACAACTGGGCTACAGCCCTGGTGAGGGCGGGCAAGGTCGACGAAGCGGCGAACTGGCTGATCCGGGCCAGTCAGGAAGCGACGACCCAGTTGAAGAAGGCTATTGCCAGCTACGCCGCACAGATCGACCACCCCGCGATGCGCGCCGTTGCTTCGTCTCTGAACGAAGCACTTCGTGCACTAGATGCCTCAAAGTAGAAGGCAAGCTCCGATGTGCTGAATGCATTGGGCTTGCGGATGGGCAGCCATCTCGATGACTGCCCATCCAGAGAGCTGACTTATGGTTCAGCCGTCTGGCCATCCAGTTGATTGAAGTGGGTGATGGCGTTGAAGACCAGGCCGTAGCTGCCTATGGTTTCGCCGCGCCAGATCGGGTTGCCGGCGAATAGCAGCACGTTGCCCTTGCCGTAGTGGGCGTCGACGACAGCGGCGCGTTCGGCCATTTCATCGCCACCGTCGAGCAGGCCGGCAATCAGCAGCTTGTCGGCATCGGCGTAGCGCAGGATCACCTGCGGACGCTGATCGGCGGGAATCGCCAGCGGGTTGTTACGCAGCTGTTCGGCGCTGAGCGGGGTGGCTTGCCAGGGCTTGGGATCGGGCAGGGCCGGTGGTGCTACCGAGGCGCGACCTTCGGGCGTGTCAGTGTCGTGCGGGCCACCGCGTCCGGTGGGGCGCTGGAAGTCCTTGGCATTCGGCAGGCCGTCGTCGCCGGTGATCTGGTTGGAGACGGTAAAGGACTGGCCCAACGAGCTGTATAGCGCCAGGTCGTCGCTGGCGTAACCGCTGGCGACAGGATTTTTGCGATCGACAAAAGTGCTTTGCAGCACGCTGCCGACGACCTTGAGGTTGTGTGTGGGCGTGACAAACACGCCCGGCGCCATGCCGCTGTCGATGGCAAACTTGGCGGTGTCCTCGGCGGTGACCAGCAGGCCGCCGGCGTGTACGAACTGTTTCAGGTTTTCGAGACCCTTGGCACCCAGGCCCGGTCGAATATCGTCAGTCGAATCGATCTTGCCGATGTTGGGCGTGAGCTTGGTGGTTTTCCACGGCATGGGGTTACCCCACATCGGCAGGCCGTCGACGATCTGTTCTGCAGTAACACCGCCAATCGGGCCGAACAGGATCACGTCGTACTTCGCATGCAGGTCGCTGCTGCGCGCCACATCCTGCGTGCTGATGTAGGTGTAGGGCACGTGCAGCTTGTCCAGCGCCATGCGCCACCAGCCTTCGGTCTGGGTATCCAGCCAGGTGTGCATCAACGCAATGCGTGGCAGCTTCGCCACTGGGATATCGATCGCGGCCAGTCCCTGCGGCGGCGTGATGGCATCGCTGACAGCGCTCATCGGTGCCTTCAGGATGGCATTGTCGGTGACTCGTACCACTTGGACGTTGAACAGGTCGCCCATCGACCAGGCGGTATCGTCGTAGGGATGCTGCTGCGGGTCTTTCGGCGACCAGTACTGGCGGTCGAGCAGCGCGTCGGCAATTCGAGAGTACGGTTGGTCCATGCGCACCACATAGCTGCCGGTGGCGAAGGTGCGTGAACTGGCCTTGGCTTTCGGGTCATCGCCTTGTTTCGGCAGGGTGACCGTGACAGGCGCCGTGGTCCGGCTGATTTCGACGTGCTGCAGCTGCATGACGTGTAACAACTGGGACTGTGAGCCAGTACGCGTTTCATCCGCAGGAAACACGTAGGCGGCCGGGCCGGCTTCCTGCGGTTTCTCGATCGAGCGCTTGCCCTTGAGGTAGAAATTCTTCAGGAACAACGGGCCGTTGTCGGAGAAATAATTCAGTGCGGTGAGCAGACCGGTCTGTTCGTAGTTGTTGTTGTCGCGCTGCGACCAGAGTACCTCGGGCAACGGAGGGTTCGGCCGGTACCAGGTGCGTGCGTATTCCTTGGGGCTGAGCGTGCGTTTGACCGTATCGGCACCGTCGTTACCGAAGGTTTCATACAGACGGCTGACGCCGTTGTGCATGGCGGCGATGAACATCAGATAGCCCGGGCTCCAGGTATCGAAGTCGCCGTGGGTGAACACGCCGGGCATGCCGAACTTGGTCAGCTCCTGCACGTTGTTCCAGCCCAGCTGTTGCCACTCGCCGGTCAGGATGGGATCGATCCATGCGTTGTACGGGCCATCGCCGACGGTATTGTCGTAGAGGAACGGCACTGATTCGTGCAGATCGTGCAGCACTTGCGCATGCCAGCCGATATAGGCGTCGGCGATGTTGCGCGTCAGGTTCAGCGTCATGCCCATCGCGTCGCGGTTGTTGTCATGCGCCACGTAATGGCCCCAGTACATCAGCGGCGAGTAGTTCTGTCCCGGATGCGCCAGATGCCAGTTGTACAGATCGACCATGCGGTCGCGGCCGTCGACTTCGACGATCGGCGTGATCAGTGTGATCACGTGCGAGCGGATGTGCTTGATATACGGCGAATCGTCCACGGCGAGGCGATAGGCCAGCTCCATCAGCGCGGTTGGTGCGCCGGTTTCGGTGGAGTGGATGGTGCCGGTGATGTAATAAACCGGCGTCGATTGCGCGACCAGTTGATCGGCGGTGTCGTCGTTCATGCCGATAGTGCGAGGGTCGGCCAGCTTGGCCAGCCGCGCCTTGTTGGCGTCCAGATCAGCGAGCACGTTTTCGTCCGCAATGGCCACCGCAATCATCTCGCGGCCTTCTTCGCTTTTACCAATCGAGAACACTTTCACTCGTGAGCTGGCTGCGGCCAGTGCACGGAAGTAGCGATAGACATCAGCCGAGTAGGGCAGATAATTCGGCGCGCCGGAAATATGGCCCAGTACCTTGTCGGGTGTTGGCACGGTCGCGGAGGCGGGCAGGTAATCGGTCAGCGGCGAGTTGAACGATGGATCGGTGGTGAACTTAAGGATCTGGTCGGTGTATGCCTGATCAATTGCCTGGGCCGGATCGCGGGCATAGGACTTCGCTCCTGCCGTATCACTCGCTGCCGACGTTGCGCCAACACCAAGCGCCAGCAGCGCAGTCAGTGAAAGCCGGATGGACACGCGCATGATGCACTCCCCTGATTGGCACGACGACAGATCGATGCACTCTGCCAGAACACGCAGGGTTTCGTGTAGCCCAAGAGTTGGGTGGCAATTACCGCTTAATCCATCTCCTGCAAAGCCCGATTGAGCCAGGCGTAAGAGTCTGGCCCGCCCCGTATGCTTAAACACGGGGCGAGCCAGGTCACAACACGTCAGTGTGGAGCCGCTGCTGTATCTGCGCTGGCTGCGCTAGTTACCGCTACGCCGGGACCAATGCTCGCGCCAAGAAACTGCACCACACGGGTGTAAAGCTCGGTGATGTTGGTCTCGCTGTAAAACCCGTGCATTTCCTCTGGCTTGTCCATCCACTCGTGGGCGATACCGCGTTTGGACAGCGCCATGTGCAGATTGCTGCCCTGTATTGAAGGCACGCGGTGATCTTCACCGCCAACCACTAACATCACCTTCGCCTTGAGGTGGTCGAGCTGGTTGATCGGTGAATGCTGAGCGAGCACATTCATGTCCTGGCCCAGCACTCGAATGAGATAATTGTTGCCGCTGGTGGACTGCGGGATATCTCCGCGGGCATACATGAGATTCAGGTCGTAGACGCCGACATAACCAATGGCGCATTTGTAGAGGTCGGGCTCTTTCACTGCGCCCTCGAGCGCGGCGTAACCACCGTAGCTGCCGCCGAAGATGCAGATGCGCCGCGGATCGGCGATGCCCTGAGTGATAGCCCATTGCGTGGCGTCGGTGACGTCGTCCTGCATCTTGCCACCCCATTCGCCCCAGCCTGCCTTCATGAAGCTGTGGCCGCGGCCGCCGGAACCGCGATAATTGACCTGCAGTACGGCATAGCCATGGGTAGCCATCATCTGCACGTAGGGATCGTAATCCCAATCGTCGCGAATGCCGTAGGGGCCGCCGTGGACGAATACCACCAGGGGTAGATGCTTGGCATCTTCATGACCTGGTGGATAGCTGAGGTAACCCTCCAGCTTCAGACCGTCCCGCGCGGTGACTTCGAAAGGCTGTTTGGTGGCCATTTGTTCAGGATGGATCCAGGGTGCGCGGTTCAGCAGCGGCGTGAGTTTCCTGGCATCGCGATCGAACAGGTAGTACGAACCGGGATCGGCATCCGCTTCCACCAGCACCACGCTGAGGTGGCCATCGCTTGAGCCGGAGACAATGCGCACGCTCTCACCGGGAAACTGCTTCATCAGCGTTACCAGTGTCTTGGCATCGGTGTTGTCGCCGTTGAACAATGCGGCGCCCGCGCGACCATCCTGAAAGCTGACGCCAATCACCTCATCATCAATCATGCCGTACAGCAGCCCGTTCGCCGAGACTTTCGGATTGGTCCAGAGGGTTTGCCAGGCTTGTGTTTTTGGATCCCAGCTGCAAATGCCAAATCCGGTGCTTGGCTCGCTGCAGGTGAAATAGGCCAGACTGTCGTCCCGGGTAAATGCTTGTGGGTAGGAGCGATCCACACTGGGCTTGATCATCAGCTGCCAGCCGTCAGCATCGAGCGGATGCTGGTAGATCTTCGTATTGCCGTTGACGTCTTCACCGAAGGCGAAGCGGATGTGGCCCTGGTGGTCGGCAACAAAGCCCATGTCGCGTGCCGGCGCGCTGATGATCTTTGTCAGACTGCCATTACGCACGTCCATGCGGTAGGCAACGGGAAGGGCGCCTTCGCGTCCCGCTGCATCCCATGAGCTGATGCTGACCAATGCGTAGTTCGGGTCGCTCGGAATCGGTGCAATGAATTCGGCTGTGCCGCGATCCGTGACTGATTTCTCTACATGCAATCCCTTGCTGCTGCCTTCAGAGCGGAAGCCATACAGCAACTCGGGGCTACCTCCGTCGGCATTGACACCAAACAACTCGCCGGTGGACAGCGGCGAGTCGAGCGCTCCCACGCGTGTACCTACCGTATAGATCACCCGTTTCGACGAGGCCCACCAAAAATCGATAACGTCGTCGCCTTCGCGGGGCTGGACAACCATGCCTTTCTTGTCGCTGATATGAATCAGCGCCAAAGTAGTTTTGCCTTTGACCACGGCTGTCGCGGCGAGGTACTGGCCGTCCGGCGATATCTTGACGCTTTTGTATTCGGCATGACGTGCCAGATCGGCAAACGAAACGGGTTCTGCGTGTAACGTAGTCATGCACAACAGCAGAACCAACACGAAAATCTTGCGGCCGCAATCCATTGTCTTGTTCTCCCCCGTGAGTAGAGTGCACGACCGCCTCCCCGGGGTCGTGTCACCTACGCTTTATAGCAGCCGGCGAAGCGCTTTGGGAACGTCTACCGTCGTTGGCGAGATGCAGAGTCGGGGATTCGCCATTTTCCGACACTCAATCAAACAGAAAGGGCGACTTTGAGGCCGCCCTTTCTGGCTATCGGACAAATGCGACATCAGCTCCTGGTGTCGAGCAATACAGTCAGCTGGTCGAGCTGTCGGCGGTAGTGATCGATGACCTTGGCTGTAATCACGGCATAGTGATTGGCCTCATCCCAACGACGTGCCTCCAGTGCCTCGCGCACGCCTGGCAGTGTCTTGACGCCATAGCCGGTCAGCATGCCGGGCGCATAGACCATGTGCTTGAACCATGGTCGTGTTGGCAAGCCGTCGGAATCGGTCAATGCCTGCTCCATGCGACCCATCTGTGCATTCAGCTCAAGCACCTGTTTTACCGGCAGGTTGAAGCCGGTGGCCGCGCGTTTGCCGTAGGCGGTTTCGAAAGCTTGCGCGCTCTGTGTGAGTTGCTTTGCTGCCTGATCCAGTGGGGCGAGATCGATCGCTGGTACATCGGAATCGCGCTCAGGTGGTGCGATCGGATGGGTTGGGTCGGCATCGAGCGTGAATGCGTGAGCATCAAGCAGTTTGTGCTGCTCGTCCGTTGCCTTGCGTGTTTTGTCGACGAGTTTGTGCAGCTCATCGACGTAACGATCGAGCGTGCTGCTGAAGTCGCCAAAGCGCATCGGCAGCACATTGGCATCCGCACTACGCAGCACGATGTGTCCGACAACCTTCGAGAGTGCCAAGCCGTATTCGAATGTCGGATCGCCGAAGCGCATGTAGTGATCGAACGAATCGTATTGCGAGTGGTAGATACCCTCATCGTCGTCCTCGTCGCCAAAGCCGAGATTCAGCGACGCAATGCCCAGGTGTTCCAGGAAGGCGCTGAAGTCGGAGCCGGAGCCGAGGGCCGACAGCGGCACATCCCCGCCTTGCGCGGCGATTTTCGCTACATCCTTGGCTTCGGGTTTGGCATCCTCATCATTGCCGGCGATCAGCATGTGTGCACGCAGGCGCTCCCGTACGCTGACGTGGGTTTCTGGATCGCTCACACTATCGGCGACTTGGTTGACCAGGTGTTGCAGCGAGTGGCTGCCGCCAGCGTCGAGAAAGCCGCGGCCGTTGGTGTCGGAGTTGACGTACATCACGGCCTTGGCCTGCAATTCCTCGGCATGCGTTTCGGCCCACTCAGTAGAGCCGAGCAGGCCCGGTTCCTCGCCATCCCAGCTGGCGTAGACGAGGGTGCGCTGAGGGCGCCAGCCCTGCTTGACCAGGGCGCCGATGGCCTTGGCCTCCGCCATCAGCGCGACGTTGCCGGCAAGCGGATCCCATGCGCCGAAGACCCAGCCGTCGTGATGGTTGCCGCGCACAATCCACTGATCGGGCTCGGTACTGCCCTTGAGTTTGGCGATGACGTCATAGACTGGCTTTTGGCCCCAGTCCGACTGCACCGTCAGATGGACTTTGGCCGTGCTTGGGCCGACGTGATAAGTGAGTGGCAGCGAGCCGCGCCAGTTGGCGGGCGCCACCGGTCCAGCGAGCGCCTGTAGCAGCGGGGTGGCATCCGCGTAGGAAATTGGCAGCACCGGAATCTTCAACAGCGATGTAGCATCTTTGATGGCAAGGCGTTTGGCGCCGGGGACAGAGCCGATACCTGGTGTCAACGGGTCACCAGGGTAGACCTGCATGTCCGCGACCGAACCACGCTGCACGCCGTCGGCCGGACGCCAGCCGCCCTTCGGGTAAACATCGCCTTTGGCGTAGCCGTCTTCGTGCGGATCGGAATAGATCAGGCAGCCGATCGCGCCATGCTGTTGGGCCAGCTTGGGTTTCAGACCACGCCAGCCGCCGCCGTAGCGGGTAAGCACGATCTTGCCGCGTACGTCGATACCGCGCCGAGCCAGATCCTTGTAGTCGTCTGGCATGCCGTTGTTGGCGTAAACCAGTTCGGCGGTGACATCGCCATCGGCGCCATAGACGTTGTAGGGCGGTAGAGCACCATCGTGGATGCTCGAGGTAGCATCGCCAGGAATCGTCGGTTCCTTGAGTGCGGCGGTGAAAGGGCGTGGGCCAAGTAGCTCAAGCGCCACTTTTTTTGGCGTGGGATAGAGCACGCTGAAGGTTTCGATATGCGCATCCCAGCCCCATTCGCGGAACTTCGCCAGCATGAACTCTGCATTGGCCTTGTCATGCGGTGAGCCGACCTGGTTCGGCTGCGACGACATTTGCTTGAGCCAGTTGCGCTGGTCGGCGGGGTCGAGCTGTGCATCGAAGCGTTGTTCAAGACTTTGCTGTTTGGCAGCGTCGCTGCTAGTGAAGCCGAGCATGTCGTTGTTGTGCTGATTGACTTCGTCGCTTGCGGCGGAAGCGCACCATGTAGCCAGGACACAGGCAATCGCCAGCAAAGGTCGAATAGTCAGTCGTGTCATGCATTCACTCCTTCAAATCGGGTTGTCAATGTTTGGGTATTTGCGTGTGACGAGCATCAGACTCGTTCGCCTCACTCTATCGAATGCAGTGCAACAGATCGTCAAGCTTGCGGCGGTTGCGACAGCTGCAGGCTGGCGGACGCTGAAGGCGTAGCCATAGGAGCGTCTGCCGTAACCGTGATGTCCTGCTCCAACAGCACGATATTCTTTTGATCGGTATAAGTCAGTCGGTACTTGCCAGGTCTCAGATAGAGCATGCCGTTGGGCTCGCTCTTGTTGAAAAGGATGCGGTCATCCTGCGTGGCACTGAGTGGTACCGGGTCAAGCACCAGAACGTCGGCTGGAATTGAATCCGGGCTCTCATCTGCATAGTGTGCTTCGACAATGCACGGGTAATCATGTCGGCAACGGTCCCCGCTGACTAAGAAGGATTTGCGCAGTCCGCCAAGACTCGCCCAGGTCGGCCTGCCCAACTGAAATTGCTGCTCGGGGAAGAATACGCTCACGTCATACCCATTGCGCAGGGTCCATGGCTTGCCGGCCTTGTCAACAAAGACAGTAGGCTCCGTTGGATGAAGGCTCTGGATGACTTCCTTGTAATAGGGATGATCGTCCTGGCTGACCTGATGGGGAAACAGCATAGTCTGCTCGATCGTCAACGGATCGATTCCGGTAAGTTTGTGCAGATATTCGGCCATTGACGAGCCGCCAAGAAAATTCCCCGATTTCTGGATATGCGCATAACCGGCATTAAGCACCAGCCTTGCATCAGGATCCTTCTTGAAGACATCTCGATAGAGATTGTTGGCCTGCTCTTTTTCACGAGCATCGCCAACCGCATCGGATGTTGCTTCATAGGCGACCACTTTGAATCCCAGCTTCAACGCCGTGCGCACCATTTCCGCGTAAATCGGTTCCTCGGTGTAAAAACCGCTGGCCTTTATCGGATAACCGCGCGACTGAAGTTTCGTATCCGTTTGATAAAGCGTTTCTGAGGCGAAATAGTTGAAACCCTCTTGCCGCAATTTGGTCAGCAATTGCACGGTCAAAATTCGTGTCATCGGCACGTTGTGCGCTTCGTTGAAGAAGACAGCGTGATAATTCTTGGCAAGTTCGGGGATCACGTCCAGAGCAGACTTGGCGGAATAGTCGCCCGAGGCGAGGGGCGAGGCGTGATCATCCGGTGCTAGTGACTGCTTGATGGAAAAGCTGGCGGAGGCATCGGAATAATCACCGATAAAGGTCTGATACCAGCTCAGGTACTGACCAAAAATCAGCCGGAAAGCCGTGTCGTTGTATTTGACATGCGCATAGCGCATCACCTGATACTGGGCCAGCAGTCCTTTGCGACTCTCCGCTTCATGCATGATGAGCTCGGACTTGCGCGAGGCTTCCAATTGTTGCGCCTGCCACTGCGTGACCGATTGTGCGGGTGATGTCGTCGAAAAGCACGCAAGCAGCAGCGTGCAGCCAAGCGTGAGTCCTGCGCGAGATACCTGCATCGTGTACTCCCCTGTTTCGTTGCGGCGAGGTTATTGAACCGTTTTACCAGTCCGCACAGCAACTGTCGCCTGGCGACTGCAGGAATCTTGTTTTAACGGCTGAGGCATTGGCAAGGAATTTGGCAAAACCGTGCCAATCGTCACATCACGTTTTCCATCAATCGGGAGCACAATGCGTGGACCTTTGCCGATTGCGGAGTCACTCATGCGTTCGACTATTCTTGCTCTCCTGATAGCCGTTGCCTTGCCTGGCGCAGCGCTTGCCCAGATGTCAGGTGCTCATACTGGTGCGATTTATGCCGTGGTGGCCAGGGCCGTGGGCGATCCCGCACGACAGGCGGACAAAGTGAATGACGAACGCCGCAAGATCAGCTCGATCATGGAGTTTGCCCACGTGCAGCCCGGGCAGAAGGTGTTGGAGCTGATTCCCGGCAGCGGTTATTTCACCCGCGTGTTCAGCGCCATCGTCGGGCCGACGGGCCACGTGTATGCGCTTTGGCCGAATGAGTACGCCAAAGAGGATGGCGACGATCTTTCCGCAATGAAAAAATTTGTGACCGAGCCGCATTACGCCAATGTCAGTGTGCTTGAGCAGCCCTCCAATCAGCTGAGCTCGCCGGAGCCGGTGGATCTGGTGTTCACCTCGCAGAATTATCACGACTACCCGGACAAGTTCATGGGCAGCGTCGATCCGGCAGTACTGAACAAACAGGTATTCGATGCGCTCAAGCCGGGTGGCTTGTTCGTGGTGATCGATCACGTGGCTCCTACCGGCAGCGGCATGCAGGACACCGATACGTTGCACCGGATCGACCCGGCGATCGTCAAGCAACAGGTCGAGGCCGCGGGTTTTGTGTTTGATGGCGAGAGCGGCGCGCTGCGCAATCCGGCCGACACGCACACACTCAAGGTGTTCGATAAGTCGATCCGCGGCCATACCGATCAGTTCATCTATCGTTTCCGCAAACCGGCGAAGTAAGCGGAGCAATCACTGCAGGTCACGCCAGATTGCGTCCAGCAGTACATTCTGCGGGTCTTCGCTCTGTTCCCAGTACATGATGCCGCCAAGGTGCTGCGCTTTTACGTAGACAGCCTTGGCGGCGATTGACTGCGGATCGTCATAGCTGATGAAGGTATGGGTCGCTGCGTTCCACAGATAGGGTGCCTGCGCATCGGCATCCCAGTAGCGCACGAAGCCGTTCCGGCCGATGAAATCAGCTTCGAGCTGCGGCCACGGATGTTCGGTGCCGTAATGACCGTAGGCCTGGTACAGGCCGTTGTGGCTGGGCTTCACGTCGTCGAATTCGCGGCCATAGAACGCTGCACCGATCAGCAGTTTTTTCGGTGGAACACCGGCGGCGAGAAACTGGCTCACCGCGCGGTCGGTGGTGCGCGCATCGGCCGGGGTGAGCGGCGACGCATGCAGGCCTGTGTGATGTCCTGTTGTCGGCGTCATCGAATTGACGAAGTCGTAGGTCATCAGGTTGAACCAGTCGAGATAAGGCGCGATGGCGGCGATGTCGATGCCATTGACGAACGGGCCATCCGCGACCGCCATGCTGAGTGTGTAACGACGCGTGCCGCGGCGATCGTTCCCGTGAGTCGCGCTATCCAATGCGGCGCGGACGTCTTTCAGCAGCAAGGTCAGATGGGCGTGATCCTGTGGACTGGAGCGGATGCCTGATTCCGAATGCCCCGGATATTCCCAGTCCACATCGAGGCCATCGGCATCGTTATCAACCAGCAGTTTTGTCGCACTGTCCGCAAAGCGTTGCCGGCTGTCCGCCGTGCTGGCTGCCTCGGAAAAGCCACCCGCGCCCCAGCCGCCAACCGACACGACAACCTTTAGTTGCGGATGCGTCGATTTCAACGCGGTCAGCTGATGCAGTCTCGATGCCGCAGCCGGATCAAGGACGACATGGTCGTCAACGACCCGGGCGAAGGCGAAGATCAAGGTGTCGATCTTGTCAGCATCGATGCGATCCACGTCTTCTTTGACGACATCGTAGCCCACGACCCGATAGTGGGAGGGCTTCACCGCCGCGGTGCGTGCAGGCATGGCGCTGCAGACCGGTAGAAGCAACGCCAGGCACAGTGCCATGACCAGCCTTTTGCCGATGATGTTATCGCGATGTTGCCCGCCATCGATTCGCATGTGCATCGTTCCAATGAGTACGATCGGCTATCTTCGCAGTCACCGCTGGCCTTGCCTATGTCCAGCTTGAAAGATAGTGCTGACGTCCATGTGGAGCTTCGCGTCGTTCGCTCGCACATGGGTTAGTGCTAGACGAAAAGGCGATCGCGACCATTCATGCCAAACGATAAGCCACCGATGCACGACGTCGCCGTCGATCCTGCAGATCCGCCGCCAGTACGCCCAGTCGAGCCGGATGCCGCAGAGTGTTGTGGGGAAGGCTGCGTACCGTGCGTGTTCGACATTTACGAGCAGGCGCTGGAGCGCTATCAGATCGCACTGGCGGCCTGGCGTGAGCGACATGCTTGAAGCCAACGGCATAGCACCAGTCATGAGGGCATCACTGGACTACACTGCGCCGATCATTTCTCCATGTCATGTACCAGGAAATCCCATGCCTCACGCTATCTATATCAGTTCGGTTCCCGTATTCCGCCAGATGCTCGGGGGGCTTGACGCCATTCTCGCCAAAGCCGAAGCGCATGTTGCAGCAAAAAGCATCGAGCCATCGGCGTTGACGCAGGCTCGGCTGTTTCCGGACATGTTCCCGCTTGCCAAGCAGGTACAGATTGCGTGTGATTTTGCGCGTGGTGTATCGGCACGTTTGGCAGGCGCCGAAGTGCCGAAATACGATGACAAGGAGTTGAGCTTCGAAGCGCTGCGTGGGTTGATCGCGAAAACGATCGGCTTTATCGATGGTTTCGACAAGACCCTGTTCGACGACGCTGCAAAGCGCGACATCGTGACCCGGCCGGGCACGCCGAAAGAGCGTCATTTCACCGGTCAAACCTATTTGCTGAGCTACGGCTTGCCGCAGTTCTTCTTCCACGTGACCACTGCGTACGCGATCCTGCGGCACAACGGCCTGGAGATCGGCAAGCGCGATTACATGGGCGAGTATTGAGCGAACGATCGAGTCGAAAAGGTCACGACGGCGAAGTGTCGTGCTGAGTGGCTTGAGTGCGATGCGTACAAGCCGGATAGCTGCACCAGTCGTCGTGTGATGACTGGTGCAGCTATCGTCGGGCAGGCGGGACGATTACTTCGCGTTCTTCTTCTTTTCCTGCTTGGCCAGCTTCTTTTCCTTCATGGTTTTTTCCGGCTTTTTCTTGTCACTTTTCTTGGAGTCCAAACCCTTGCTCATGCTGCTCTCCGCGGTGTGGTAGGTGTGATGTAAAGCTCGGTCGCCCGCCGTTGCTTACGTTTCGAGAGACATGAAACAGCGTCGACAGGCTGATCCAAAGTTTACGCTAGATACGCTCGTGCGGCGCCAGATAACGCCACTGGCCCGGCGGCAATTTGGCCAGTGAAATACGGCCTATGCGCAGACGCTTCATCGCCAATACCTTCAGGCCGACCGCGTGGCACATCGGCTCGATCTGGCTGGGCTGCAATACCTTGAACGCAAACCGCAGCCGTTGCTCGCTCTGCCAGCTGACTTTGATCGGCGGCATCGCGTAATTATTGAAGCGCAGGCCGTGATTGAGCAGGGCCAGTCCATTGGCGATCAGTTCGCCGCTGACATCAACCACGAATTCCTGCTCGACCCGGTCGATGTCCTCGGTGAGCTTGCGTGTCACCCGCCAGTCCTGGGTAAAGATCATCAGGCCAGTGGCTTCGGTCGGCAGCGGTAGCGGCGAAGTCAGCCGCTGAAGGTGCCGTTTCAGAGGCCGTACGCCGGAGGCGTCATCTGGGGACCGCGTGTCCGGTGTGACCAGCGCACTGGCCGGATTCGGGCCGTTGCCAGCGTCGTAACCGGCAGGTTTGTGCAGCACGAGGGTGGCCGGTTCGGTGGCGATCAATTGGGCGCCGGGATCCAGTTCGACAGTCTGCGTATCAACCATGAACTGCGGCTTTTCGACCACCACGCCGTCCACGCGCACCCAGCCGCCCTCGATGTACTGCTCGGCCTCGCGCCGTGAGCATTGCGCAAGGGCGACGACGCGTTTGGCGAGGCGAACCGGGTCAGTCATCGAGATGCCGTGAAAGAAGATGTGGCCATTGTAGGCGGGGTTCGGTCTCATGCATGCCGATCTGGCGCAGCTGGAGCAAAAGCCGTTGGCAATCCACGCAACCGTCCCCAAATCATCGGCCATACGCTACTGCGAGAACACCACATGATTCCTTTTTCGATCCTTGATTTGGCACCCGTCACGGAAGGCAGCGATGCCGCGCAGGCATTCCGCAACACACTTGATCTGGCCCAGAACGCCGAGCGCCTGGGCTACTGCCGCTACTGGCTGGCCGAACACCATAATATGGCCGGTATCGCCAGTGCGGCCACCGCGATATTGATCGGCTACGTAGCCGGTGGTACCTCGCGCATCCGCGTCGGTTCGGGTGGCATCATGTTGCCGAACCATGCGCCGCTGCAGGTGGCCGAGCAGTTCGGCACCCTGGCTTCACTATATCCCGGGCGCATCGATCTGGGCCTCGGGCGCGCGCCGGGCACAGATCAACCGACCGCCAAGGCATTGCGCCGCTATTTCGATAGCGCCGATGCTTTTCCGCACGACGTGATGGAGCTGCTGGGTTACTTCGAACCGGTAAAACCGGGCCAACCGGTGCGCGCCGTGCCAGGTGCCGGAATCGACGTGCCGGTGTGGCTGCTGGGTTCGAGCCTGTTCAGCGCGACCTTGTCGGCCCGACTTGGCCTGCCGTTCGCATTCGCCTCGCATTTCGCGCCCGACGCGATGGATGAAGCGCTGGCGCTGTATCGACGCGACTTCCGGCCGTCGGCACGGCTGCAGCAGCCGT
>Ga0302303_10001309_pt1 | contig 16482 bp, 17 predicted proteins | sample III_Palsa_E2_1_FD_194542 | JGI IMG/M metagenome (GOLD analysis project Ga0302303, IMG submission 194542) | Peat permafrost microbial communities from Stordalen Mire near Abisko, Sweden - III_Palsa_E2_1 | ecosystem: Environmental > Terrestrial > Soil > Palsa > Peat permafrost | place: Sweden... | reverse complement strand
ACAACTGGTACCGACATATAATATTTTTATGTATTAAATAAGTATTAAGCCATTTTGTTTTTACCCAAGCAGGCGCATACCTTACGAAAGTAATTATTATTACTTATGATGTGAAAATTTTATTTGGCTGGAGAAGATTATCTTCCGTTGCCTGTGTCCTCACAGGCAACAATAAAATAATGTATTTTTGTTATACATTGATATTGTGATTGAATTAGTTCTGAAATCTGACAATGAACAAAGCTTAGCTAAGATAATTGCGTTAGCTGAACAACTTAATGTTTTAGTTGAAAAGAATGATGTTTTGGTCAAATCTGATGACAGAAGTATATATTAAAAGCACTCGTTTTAAACTTTAAATCAAATACAATTTCTTGCTTCGAAGATATTTAAAAGTGACAAAGTAAAGACCGTAATTCACCTTTATTAGTGGTGCGGAAAACACCGACCACAGGTTGAATTATTTTTGTTATGGAAAGCGAGCAATGTAAAGGCATCAATTATTTTACAAATGGTGCGGAAAATACCGACCACAGGTTGAATATATATATGTTAAAACAAAATACTGTATGAAATTTTATCAATCGCCATTATCAATTTGTAGTATTCTTTTAATTATTGCAGGCCTGTTTTTAATTGGGTCGATGTTTTTGGGTGCTTACCCAACTTTTTTTTTCTTTGTTGTTTTAGCCATAGGAATAGTAATGTTATTAGTAGATGTTTTTATAAGAAGCTCAGCATTAAATTTCTATACTAAATTAATAATCCAAAGCATATGTATAATTTTACCACTATTGTTAGTGGTTTTTTATTTTACAGAATTATAAGATGAAATTCTACCACCACAGCTAGTTGAAACTTAGCAAAGCGTAACTTGGACTTATATCACTGAAGCAGGATGCTTCCTAAGTGCTGGGTCCAAGTTACGCTTCGCTAAACTTGAACCATCATTTGGAAAAATAACAATGCCTGTGGGGACACAGGCATTGGGGAAATAGAATTAAATTACCCTATCAAATCCAACACCTGCTGAGATGCAGCCTTAGTATCCACCTTCTCAATTACCTGTTTTATAATGCCGTCACCATCAATAATAAAAGTGGTGCGGGCGGTGCCCATATAGGTTTTGCCGTACATGTTTTTCTCGGCCCAAACGCCATAGGCTTCGTTAATGCTTTTGTCCTCATCGGCAATAAGCGGGAAGGGCAGACTGTATTTGGTTTCGAATTTTTTGTGCGATTTGGAGTCGTCGGTGCTGATGCCGATCACTTCATAACCTTTACCAATCAGCGATTGGTAGTTATCCCTGAAATCGCAGGCTTCGGCAGTACAACCCGGGGTATCGTCTTTAGGGTAAAAGTATAAGATCACCGTTTTGCCTTTAAAGTTGGCTAAGGTAATTTCCTCACCATTTTGGTCTTTCGAAGTAAAATCCGGGGCTTTATCGCCTGTTTTAAGTGTTGTTGCCATAACTATAGTTTTGTAGTGCTAATTTAAAAGACTTAATAATACTTCTGCATCTAAAGTAGTTTGCCAAACCATTAAATGATGAAAATTGTCCACCCCGATATGTACTCAACATATTTATATATAGGTAATCATCATTTAATATCACTGTTATAAGTTTTCCCCTGTTCCAGTCTTCCACTTTTCGACCATATTTAATAATATTCAAATTTTCAGACAATTCAAATTTGGGGTACTTGTATTTTAAAACTTCTTTAATTACCGATTTATTTTCATCAAATGCGGTCCCTTTAAAAAGTATTAGCTTATTTGTAAGGTAAAGGCCTAATAAGAGCCATGCATCAATTGTTAGCATAATAAAATTAGAAGTAGGCGACCAATGGTTTTGGTTATATTTTGAGGGAAAGAATATTAAGTCAACTGATGCAGCAGGAAGAAAATAAGTCATAAAATACATTATGATATAATTAAATACCAATTCTGCATTAAGTTTAAATACAAGCCGCTTTCTTTTAATACTTTTATCTACTATAATTTGCCGCATTATTAAATGATTAGGCTCTATCTGTTAAAATCTGCTTTAAATGTAGCTGTATTATCTTTCTGATCGGTAACATTTAACTCGAAAGTATGTTTACCGCGCGGGGCGCTATCGTCAAAGGTATAGCTTAGTATCCTGCTTTTAAAATCCCAGTGCATCAGTACCCATTGCCCGTCGATATACCCCATGTAGGTTTTTATGCCGGATAGGTTATCGCTTATCCTAAACTCAATAGCCTTTTTAGCAGCCATGTTTGCGCCATTAGTAACGTTTACGGGTACGATGCGGGGTGCCTCGGTATCCAGCTTTACATAATAACTGCCGAAGCCTTTTGCCTGTGCTTTTACATAGCCATTATCATAGTTGCCTACAATGCATTCGCCATCTGCATTTACAATAACGGCTTTATCGGCACGCCAGCCGGGTGCGGTGGTGTCTGGTTTTATCCAAAGGTCGTAAGTGTCGTTTATTGGGTCGAAGCGGTCGCCTAACTGGTAAGTATCCGAATAAGCGCCCGGCCTTTTAGGGAGATCAGTAAAAATGAAATTCATACTGTCGTACAAGTTGCCTGCGGGGATACTCACTTTCACTTTATCATTGCTGAAGGTGTTATCCTGATCGTAACGGAAAAAAGTACCCGGCATTTTAAATAGCTCAACGGTATGGATGGTTTTGCTATGCGATCTTACTTTAAGGTTTAGGGTTGATGTATTGCCTGCGATATCCCTAACCACATATTGTACATTATGCAGCGAATCATCGGTAAAACTAACCACACCGCGATTGATAGATTGCGGGTAAAGCGTGATCTTACTTCCCGGCAGGATAAAACATTTTTGGATAAACCTGTGCGAGCTTAAAAACTCAGGATAGTCAATAAAAGCATTGATAGCATGGGTTTGATCGAAAGCGAAACGCTCGGCAGCGAAAGTAAATACCGTTTTACCATCCACATTTAACTGGATAGAATACACCCCATTATGACTGCCGGAAGTATTGTTCATATCATCCGCAGTAATGCCGAAGCCCACATTGCCCGCCACATCAATAACCGTAGGATTAGCCAAACGGTAATGCCCTGCCGCGCCTACCACACTTAAAAACTGGCGTTGGGTACGCTCGCTGAAAGGCCCGTCATTAAAACGATAGATGCAGGCCGTGCCCAAAACTGGCGGGATATGGTCGGTTACCGTTAAGCCGAATAATTGCGCGTTAATGGTTTGCTCGGTTTGCGTATCGCGGATCTCGAAGTGCACATGCGGCCCGGCAACCGCGCCGGTATGGCCGGATAAGGCAATTACCTGGCCTTTGGTAACCGGTACCTGCATGGGTAGCAGGTTAAAGTCGACCATATCAGTTTTTTGCTGTACCTGGTAATCATGCACCAGTTTTGCCAACTCCGGACTAAAGCTTTGCAGGTGACCGTAAACAGTTGTATAACCATTAGGATGGGTAATATATACCGCATTGCCAAAACCGCCAAACTGAACCTTTAAGCGCGAAACAAAGCCATCCGCAGCGGCATGTACGGGGTAACCGTCGCGTTGGTTGGTCCTGAAATCCAGCCCGGCATGAAAATGGTTAGGCCGCAGTTCACCAAATGTTCCGGCCGTGCTTGGCGGCAGATCAAGCGGGTAGCGGAAATAGTTTTGCGGATATTGGCGCATTTGTACCGCATCCTGCGCAAAAATTGATGAACTTAAACCTAAAAAAAGCAGAATAGAAGATAGAAAACGCTTAATCATGCTTACTTAACATAAAAGTCAAGTAATTTGTTGCCTGTTAAATAACCTTCCAGGTGGTCACCAACGTTTACTTTGCTCACACCTTCGGGCGTGCCGGTAAAAATCAGGTCGCCTTTTTTTAGGGTGATATATTGCGATACAAAAGCAATCACTTTATCAAAAGAGAATATCAGATCCTTGGTATTGCCGATCTGGCGGGTTTCGCCATTAACATCCAGTTTAAAATCAATGTTATTCAGGTCGCTAAAATCAGCTTTAGGAAAAAAAGTGCTGATCGGGGCAGAGCCATCAAATGATTTAGCCAGTTCCCAGGGCAGGCCTTTTTCCTTGTGTTTATTTTGGATGTCGCGGGCGGTAAAATCAATCCCGATGCCTATCTCGTCAAAATAATTACCGGCAAATTTTTCGCTGATGTGCTTGCCTTCTTTGCAAACTTTCAGCACCAGCTCAATTTCGTGGTGGATATCCTGCGAAAACTCGGGGTGATAAAAAGGCTTGTTATCTTTTATAAGCGCGGTATCCGGTTTCATAAATATAACCGGTACTGTTGGCAGTGGGTTGTTCAATTCTTTAGCATGCTCCGCGTAGTTGCGGCCAACGGCGATGATTTTCATAATGCGAAGTTAATAAGCCCCCTCTAAATCTCCCCCGGTAGGGGAGACTTTTTTTTATAAATCGAAATAAAAGTCAAGTCCTCCATTCGGGGGAGGATTTAGGTAAGTAAGATTACAGGATGCTTATCCTCTTAATAACCGATTCGGTGCCGGCTACTATCTTCACAAAATAAAAGCCGCGACTTAATTTATTATTGATAGAGTAGGTAAATTTTTGTTCGCCAAGATCAACTCTTTGCTGAAATATGACTGCGATATCATTACCTAAAACGTCCATCACTTTAATACTCACATTGGTATTGCGCGATACACTGTATTTCAGGTTAATCATGTCAGTAGCGGGGTTTGGATATACCTCTACATCGCTCAACAGCTTATCATCGGGCGAATGGTTAACCGTAAATTTAACGTAGGAAGTAACACCGGGCTTAACAGGTGGCAAGGAAAATGGCAGTCCATTTTTAAGATAGGATTGCTTTGCTTTTACCTTTTTGCTATGCAGGTAAATGGTATCCTTAATAAGCGGGTGGGCATAAGCGAAGGCGAAATTCATGAATATCGCCACCGCGATACAAATTTTCCATGAAAAGTGCTTCGTATAAATTAGCCTCATTCTTATTATTAGTTCTGTGCAAAAGTATAAATAATGCGCTCACCATTGTTATAAACAATTGCGCAAAATATTCTTTTTAACAATTTTTAACACACATGTGTTTTGTAAATGTTAATGGGTATACGTAAACGCAAACAAAAAGGGTGTTAACCTCAAAAAAAATAATATTTTTACAAAATAAATCATATCTGTGTCCAGTAATATAGATCTCAAAAAAGTAACGGCTGCCGGACTGCTTATCAGTTTAGGGATAATTTACGGCGATATCGGTACGTCGCCATTATACGTATTTTCAGCCATCATTGGCTTACACCGGATATCCGAAACCCTTGTACTTGGTGGAGTATCGCTCATCATCTGGACACTAACCTTGCAAACCACTTTAAAGTATGTTGTAATAACCCTGCAAGCCGATAATAAAGGCGAGGGAGGCATATTTTCGCTATTTTCGCTGGTAAGGCGTAAAGCAAAATGGCTTATTATACCGGCAACTGTGGGTGGCTGCGCCTTATTGGCTGATGGTATTATTACACCGCCTATCTCCATTTCATCGGCAGTTGAAGGGCTGGAGCCTATCTATCCGCATATACCTACCATGAGCATTGTTATTGTTATCATAACAGCACTGTTTCTAATTCAAAAGTTTGGTACATCCCTGGTAGGTAAGGCATTTGGCCCAATTATGTTTATTTGGTTTAGTATGATGGGTATTTTAGGCATTAGCTACATTATACAAATGCCCGAAATATTTAAAGCGTTAAACCCATACTACGGTGTTTATTTGTTGGTTACCAAGCCGGGGGCCTTTGTTATTTTAGGCGCGGTATTTTTGTGTACCACGGGGGCCGAGGCGTTATATTCTGATTTAGGGCATTGCGGCAGGCCAAACATAAGGATTAGCTGGATATTTGTTAAAAGTTGCCTTATCCTAAACTATTTGGGGCAGGCTGTGTGGCTTTTACAACACAACGGACAAGTGATAGACCTGGATAAACTGAACCCGTTTTACCAGATCATGCCTAAAGATTTCCTGGTGTTTGGGATCGGTATTGCTACGGTTGCCGCCATTATTGCCAGCCAGGCGCTTATTTCGGGTTCGTTTACGCTGATAGCCGAGGCCGTAAGGTTAAATTTATGGCCGAAAGTAAAGATCAACTACCCATCCGATCAAAAAGGGCAGTTGTATGTGCCCAGTGTAAACTGGTTGCTTTGTGCCGGCTGTATAGGCGTGGTTTTATTGTTTAAACACTCTACAGAAATGCAGGCGGCATATGGACTGAGTATTACCATTGCCATGTTGATGACTACTATACTGGTGTCAAAATTCCTGCGTAAAAAGAAATATCCGGATTGGGCGGTGAACCTGTTTTTGGCCGTATATATCACTATCGAAACAACATTTTTAGCCAGTAACTTGTTTAAATTTGTACATGGCGGCTGGTTTACACTTAGCGTAGGCACGGTGCTGTTCTCCGTAATGTGGACCTGGTTCTCGGCCCGCAGAATCCGTAACCGCTACGTTAAATTTATTGATATTGAAGATTACTTCGATATTATAAAAGAATTAAGCGATGATGAAAGCGTGCCTAAATATGCTTCGCAGCTGGTTTATTTAACCAATGCCAATTTCGATTCGGAAATTGAATCCAAGATCATTTACTCCATATTGCAAAAACAGCCCAAACGAGCCGATGTTTACTGGCTGGTACACGTTGATGTGGTTGACGAACCTTACAAACGCGAGTATGAGGTTGACTTTTTAGTGCCGAATAAGCTCATCAGGATAGATTTTAAGCTCGGGTTTAGGGTTGAGCAGCAAATAAGCTTGTTATTTAGAAAAGTGGTAGAAGAGCTGGTTAAAAACGGCGAAGTGGATATCACCAGTAGATACACTACCTTAAACAAGCATAAAATAGTTGGCGATTTTCGGTTTGTGGTGATAGAGAAGATTATTTCAAAATCACATAACCTGTCTTTTTATGAGGGTATTTTAATGGCCTATTATAGCGTGTTAAAAAGGTTAAGCTTATCAGAAGAACGTGGATTTGGATTAGATATGAGCTTTGTTACGGTTGAAAAAGTACCGCTGATGCTTACTGCTGCCGAAAATGTTGATTTACACAGGATCAAATAGTTAACCTTAATAAGGTTAACTTAGTATTAACAATTCAGTTTTATTACAGATTGTTATTAGATATTAGCAGTATCAAACCCATCTTAAATTGAAAAAAGTCTTTCTTATCTTATTCTGTTTTATTTCATTTTCGGTAAAAGCCCAGGTTAGTATATTGGCTGATACTGCTGCGAAAAAGAATATTGCAGATACCATCAAAAAAGATCTTTTTACCGCGCCTGATACCGTTAAGAAACTTCATAGTAACCCATTATCACTAATCCCGCCCGCCGTGGCAATTGCTTATGGTGTATCTTCATTTGTGATCCACCCGATACGCCGGGTTGATTATTTTTTTTACAATGAGATCCAAAAATCAGATCCTAACTTTCATACCACAGCCGAAAGCTATTTTGAATTTGCACCAATTGTAATGGTGTATGGACTGGATCTTGCCGGTGTTGAAGGGAAGAATACCTTTATTGATCAAACTGCTTTATTAGCATTATCAGGCGGTATTTTTGGCGGTACAGGGTATCTTACTAAATACTTTACCCATAGGTTAAGGCCCAATAAAGCGGATTATTATTCATTCCCATCAGCCCATACGGCCACGGCATTTATCGGTGCCGAGTTTTTAGCGCAGGAATATTCTGAAAAATCACCCGCATATACTATCATAGGTTACACGCTTGCGGTGGGCACAGGCATCTTCCGTATGTATAACCGCGACCATTGGTTTAGCGATGTAGTTGCCGGTGCAGGTTTCGGCGTGCTATCAACCAAAGCGGCTTATTTGATTTACCCATATCTACGCAACAAACTCACCCACAAAAGCAAGAGTGGCAAAAGCACCATGGTAATGCCAACTTACCAAAATGGCACGCCGGGGTTGTCGTTCGCGATGCAGTTGTAACCAATGTCATTTCGATAGCGGAGCATAGGTTTGCACCGGGGCGAAAGAGAAATCTTCTACGCCTTAAAACTCCGATTATAAAGTGAAGAGGATTTCTCCTCGTTCCTCGTCAAAATTACAGGAAGAGATGTCTATTTATACTTCAACTTATAGATCAAAATCACACTGGCGAAAATCAATGTAATGGTATTGGCGACAGCTACCGGCAAACTGGGCTCCATGATGCCATAGATCATCCAGAGCAAAGTTCCTGCTGTAAAAAAGCAGTACATGGGCAGGGATATGCCCGAGGTATCTTTGGTGCGGATGGTTTTAACTGCCTGCGGCAAAAACGAAACCGTTGTGCCGAAAGCTGCTAAATAGCCAATAATGGTTACCGTGTTCATGGGGTTATTTTTTACGATCAGAGACGGATAAAAATGCTGCCGAAATCAAGTACACTGCCAGGAAACTTACACATGATACAACGATCAAATCAAGTATCTTGATTAACATATCATCCTGGTGCACAAATATAAATACACCTATGATGCCCAGTACCGCGGCTATAAAACCAATACGAACTGAATTAGTATGCGCAGCGGTTGGCTTATTGCCTAAGCGGCTATGTGAGTAGCCATAACTTACGTATATAACCAAACCTATTACCAGCCAGCCAATAAAACGTACCCAGTTATCATAGCCAAGCTGCGTCATTAAATAAAAGCAGCTTAAAAGCCCTAAAACAGGTATCAGCGATAAGTTTTTAGCTACCGAGGCAATTGTTAAAGCGGCAGATAAAATGATGAATAAGAAAAAAGGAAAATTCTCGTGCGCGTTATCGCCGGTAAATAAGCCTAACATCGGTTTCCAAAAAGCAATACAGCCCGCTACAAACAACACCGGCACTACATATTTAGAATTGATATAAGGCAAATGGAAACGACCGGCATGTGCAGCTTCGCGAGGTAATAACAATACACCACCGCAAACAAGCACAAAAGCAAACAACGTACCTATGCTGGTTAAATCGGTAACTACTGTCAGGTTTAAAAATAAGGCCGGTATAGCAACCACAAAACCGGTTACTATAGTAGCGAATGACGGCGTGTGATATTTAGGGTGAATTTTAGAAAACACCTTCGGCAGCAAACCGTCGCGGCTCATGCTCATCCAAATACGCGGCTGCCCTAACTGGAATATCAGCAGCACACTCGCGGTAGCAATAACCGCGCTGAAAGATATAATACCACTAATTTTAGTGAGGTGTACTTTGTTAAATACAAATGCCAGCGGATCACCTACGGCCAAATCTTTATAGCTTACCATGCCGGTGAGTACCAACGCAATCAATACGTATAGCACAGTACAAATGATCAGCGAGTAGATCATCCCTCTCGGTAAATCGCGCTGTGGATTTTCGCATTCTTCGGCAGTGGTTGATATCGCATCAAACCCAATATAGGCAAAGAATACACCCGAAACACCTTTCATTACCCCGCCAAAGCCATTGGGCATAAATGGATGCCAGTTAGCTGGTGTAACGTAGAAAAAGCCAATGACTATAACCGCCAGCACAATAGCAATTTTTAAAATTACCATGCCGTTGGTAGCCCTTTTGGTTTCTTTAATACCAACATAAACCAGGTAGGTAATTATAATTACGATGAGTAAGGCGGGTATGTTAGCTATCAACTTGATATTGCCTATACCCGGTGCTGTAGCCCAGGCCGAAGCGCCGGCTTTAATAGCATCAGTAATACCCGCAAGGTTATGGTTAGCGGTAAATTGCTGTAATTGTTCGTTAGCCTTAAAAGCCGAAAAATAATCCATGGTAAGCCACGATGGCACATGCAAACCAAAACCTTCTAATAAATTTACAAAATAAGTGCTCCATGATATGGCAACAGCAATGTTACCAATGGCGTACTCCATCAGTAAATCCCAGCCGATGATCCAGGCGATCAATTCACCAAATGAAGCGTAGGCATAAGTATAAGCGCTACCTGCAACAGGTATACGGGAGGCAAACTCGGCATAGCAAAGTGCAGAAAAGCCGCAGGTTATGGCGGTTATAATAAATAAAATAGATACACCCGGGCCGCCATCAAAAGCAGCCTCGCCAATGGTGGAGAATATACCCGCGCCAACAACAGCCGCGATACCCATAAGGGTAAGATCTTTTACATTTAATGTTTTGGTGAGGTGTGAACCAGAATGTTCGCCGTCGCTAAAACCGCTGGCAACATCGGCCAATATTTTACTTACAGATTTTGTACGAAATATACTTTTGGACATAAATTATTAAGAGGTCGATAAGCCAAACATAATCATTTTTTTGCAGAGCATAAGTATATGCTTATTTTGCACCATGAATATAGGCATAAAAGATGTATTGTATAAGATCAGGTGGTTTTTTATCCCGTATTTAATCATATTGATCTGTTGCATCGTTATTAAGCTAACGTTTACCCATGAGGAGATCTATTTTGCGGTAAACAGCCGTAATTTTGCCCTTGGCGATCTTATCGCACCCTATTTAACCGACTTAGGTAACTTTTGGACGGTGGTTGTTTTGTCGGCTATATTATTAGTATTTAGCTATGCAAAGTCATTTACGTTATTATTGGTAAATACCATAACAGCCCTAACCGCGCAAATTGTAAAACATATTTTTGATGCTCCGCGACCGAAATTGTACTTCCAAAATCAACTGTCGCACATTCACTTTGTAAAAGGGGTTGATATGCTGATGCTGCATAGTTTCCCATCGGGCCATACGGTTAGCGCGTTTACAACGGCTGTGCTGTTTGCTTACTGGGCTAAAAATAAGTTTTGGGGTTTGCCCTTATTAATACTGGCTATGTGTGTGGCATACTCGCGCATGTATTTAAGCCAGCATTTTTTTGAAGATGTAACCGCGGGGTCAGTTATTGGCACTATAACCACCGTTTGCTTAATAACCTGGCTGGCGAATGCCAAATTTCTTAAATCTCCCCAATGGAATAGGGAATTGATCAGCAAAAATTAATCAGTAATATCCTCATCATCGTATGTTTTTTTACGATTGATAGCCATATAAACGGTAGCCATTATAAATATAATAGCCCCTATATATATCATTGTTTCCGATATTCCTCTGCCCATATAGTTTATTACGGGTAAACAGGGATAATGTTTTGTGGATTTGCCTGCTTTATGAGATTTTTATAATATAGGCTCCTGCCGATTATCCCAAAAAAACAATATTGTGATGTGAGGAATGAACTTCGTAAAACATTGAAGTTTGTTTGCTGACAATAGCTTGCCGGATATTTGTTGTGTAAGAAGACTTGAATAGATAAGGCTGAGATTGTATCATGCCAATAATTTTATTTGTTTCTCTTACAAATTTTTCTGCAGAACGAGTTCCCCATTTAGATTCAATTTGTATGATGGTATCGTCAAAAGTTTCCTGGGCTTCTGGCGTCCAGGCTACGGCTAAACTCATAAATATTTAGCGTACTTTTTCATAACCTCATCATGAGGAGTTAGTAAACCATCCTCGGCTTGTTTGCGACTGCGCTCAATACCGGTTTTTACATGTTCAGGCAAATCATTCCAAAAATCTTTTTCATGGTTTGCGAAAATATCTTTCACCTGTTGAAGCACCAATTCATCATCAGTATCCAGTAAACGCTTAACAAGCTCTAATTTTTCACTTTGGATATCCATATAAACAAATTTACTTTAATAGATGAGCTTTTGCAAATGAAAGAATAAGTTACTTGTCATCCTGAACTGAGCGAAGAATCTATCCGTTATACATAGCGTAAATGCATTGTTAACAGATTCTTCACTCCGTTCAGAACGACAAATTGTGTGATTAAGGGAATTTACAACTTATCCATCTCACCTTTAACAAATTCAGCCAGTTCCTTTACATAACCCGCGCTGAAATCAAATTTGATACCGGCGGTTTCGTAAATTTCCTTGATGCTTTTGGTGTAGCCTAATTTAAGGGCGTCGATGTATTGCTGCAATCCTTTTTCGGGATTTTCCTTGTAGTTTTTCCAAACGGCAATAGCGCCTAACTGGGCCATGCCATATTCGATATAATAAAACGGCACTTCGAAAATGTGGAGTTGTTTTTGCCAAAGATTAGCTTCTGCTTCTTCTAAGCCACTCCAATCTGCAAAGCCTGCGCCGAACGGCTCATATATTTTAATCCACGCTTCGGTACGTTCAGCGTCAGTGTGATCAGGATTGGTATAGATCCAGTGCTGAAACTGATCAACCACGGCTACCCACGGCAAAGTTTTCAGCACATCGAAAAGCTGATCGCGTTTGGCGCGTTTTAAATCTTCTTCGTTATCAAAATAAACATCCCAATTATCCATCGAAATCAACTCCATACTCATAGATGCTAATTCAGCAACTTCGGATGGGCAATGTTTAAAATCGTTTAACTCCAAATCCGCGGTTAAAAAGGTATGTACCGCATGACCGCCTTCGTGAACCATGGTAGTCAAATCGCGGAAGGTATTAGCCGAGTTCATAAAGATGAATGGCGCACCGGTTTCCGACAGCGGGTAGTTATAGCCACCCGGTGCTTTGCCTTTGCGGCTCTCTACATCAAACAAACCGTTATCCTTCATAATTTCTAAACGCTCGCCTAAATAGCTGTTGATATTACGGAAGCATTGGATAGATTTCTCGATCAATTCGGCACCGCCATCAAATGGTTTTAGGGCTGGTTTACCCGATACGTCAACATCCAGATCCCACGGGCGAAGGGTATCTAAACCTAAAGCTTCCTTGCGTTTGTCTGCTTGCTCTTTCAGGATTGGTACGATCTCGCGCTCGATAGCCTCGTGGAAAGCATAGCAATCCTGTGGCGTATAATCAAAACGACCCAATGCCTGGAACATGTAATCCCTGAAATTCTCGAACCCGGCATTCAGCGCCACTTTATGGCGAAGCACACGCAGGTGATCGAACAGTTCATTCAATTTATCTTTATCCTGTAAACGGCGGACGCTTATCTTTTCCCAAACTTCCTGGCGTTTAGTACGATCAGTGCCTTTTAAAAATACGGCAGCCTGCTCTAAGGTATATTCTTTACCATCAATCTCTACCGATAACGCTCCGCTGATGCCCTGATATTTTTGTTGTTCAACCTGAATTTCGGTTTGGATAGGGATATTCTCTTCTCTAAACAGTTCCAGTGATTTTTTTACGCCACGCAGGTAGATGAAAAATTTCTCTTCATCCAGCTCACTAACGTATTGGTTGTTCACCAGTTTTTTATTCAGATCATTGCTGTAGGGTGCAATCTGCGGCTCAATCTCGGTAGCGAAATACTGGAAGTTTTGCAGCAATTCTTCATTAGCGGTATCGCAGGTCATGCGGATGTAGCGCCAGGCAAAATCTTCTTCTAAAGCAGCCTCTAACTCGCTGCGGTCTTGCAGCCAATGCTCCAATTCTTCGGCAGAATTGATAGGGCGGTCGCAAAGTTCTTTAAAAAGTGGCTCCAGGTTTTCCCAGTTAATTTCAAGGTCCTGTGGTATATATTTACGTGTTTTTTTGTGGATCATGGTTTTATAATGTGCAGATGTGCGTATGTGCAAATATGCAGATTAATGGGCACGTGCCAAAGGTGATGAGTATATTTTACACTGGGCTGTAGTTGTTTGTGACGTGTTGTTTGTGAGGACACAAACAACGGGAGCAACACAGATAAATACATCCTCACAAGCAATTATTACGCGCTGCTACACAAAGTTTAGATTTGTTGTTTGTGAGGACACAACAACGGGAGCAACGCAGATAAATACATCCTCACAAGCAATTATTACGCGCTGCTACACAAAGTTTAGATTTGTTGTTTGTGGAGAACACAAACAACGGGAGTAACAATTACCCGTTGCCTATGTCTCACAGGCAACTATTTGCTTTTATACAAAGTTTCCGACATCTGCTTTATCCCATCCGCATAACTGGTCGGCTTAAAGTTGAATGCCTTTTCAAACTTGGCCGAATTAAAATTGTAATCGTGATCGTATTGATAATACATCTCCACAACACCGGCAACTACTTTGTTAAATAAACCAAACGCCCATAGCATCAATTTATTAATGCGCATATATTTAGGTTTTACTTTGTAGATGCTTGCAGCGAGATTAATAAACTCAGTACCAGTTATTGGGGCCGGGGTAGGGGCATGCCAAATCTGGTTATCGCTTTGCGGGTCTTGACCAAGTAAATACATTGCCTTGCCAGCATCAGGAATATAAATATAATTGTGTAGTTTCTTCGGATCGCCTATCCATTGCGCGGTTTGTTTCTTGGCATATTTATCCAGCAGCATCATATCAAAAGAGCTATTTTGAGAATCCGTACCATAAAAATCGGGTGCACGTAAAATGCTGGCCTGGATGTTACCGGCTTTTACCTCGTTCATCAGCATATCGGCTATTGTAACACGCACTTTACCTTTTTCGCTTACAGGTTTGTATGGCGTTTCTTCGGTTATTGGGCCTTCAACTAAACCGTACATATAAATGTTATCAAAAAATATCAACCGGGCATTAGCTGCTTTGGTGGCATTGATGACATTTTGCATGATGACAGGCCACTGTTGTTTCCAAATTTCAGCATTGTACACAATGCCTGCACACAAATAAATTACGGTTGAGCCTTTAGTAGCTTCTAATACTTCGTTATAATTCAGCAGATCAGCTTTTTGCCAGCTGATGTTTTTGCCTTCTGTTTTGATGGGTTTGCGGCTAACCAATTTAACAGTTTCGTTATGGTTGATTAACTCTTGTTTTAATGCGTTTGCTACTGGTCCGCCGGCGCCTAATATGGTATGCATGATCTTTTCGTTTTTGTTATAACAAAGGTATCATGGCTTTGATAACCAAAACGTTAACAAAAGATAAGAAAATGAGGGATAATACTATTTTACAACCGGCTCCAATATCCGTTTACGGATCCGCGATAGCGAAACAGGGGTTATGCCCAAAAAGTTGGCTATATAATGCTGCGGCATTCGTTTTAAAACATCTCTGCCGGTTTGTAAAAGTTGCAGGTAGCGTTCTTCCGGCGATTGGGTAACGAATGAATTCATCCTATCCTCAGTACAACATAAATAATGCTCAGCCATCAACCTGCCAAAACGTTCCATTTTATAGGCGATGAGGGGATGGGAAAGCATCTGCTGCCAGGCATTATAAGTGATGTTGATCAGCCGGGTTTCTTCCAATGCCTGGATGTAGGTGATGGTTAACGTTTGCGTTGTGAAACTTTTATAAGAGCTTGCAAAATCCTCTTCAAAACTAAAATAGTTGGTGATATCCTCGCCGTTAACAATATGGTAATAACGCACCGAGCCGGTAACTACAAAGCCAATCTTATCACAAATGGTATCAGCGGTGGCAAAATGCTGTTTCTTTTTTAACTTGGTGAATGTTAGGAGCCTGGTAAATTCCTGCCATTCATCCTCGTTAAAAACCACGTATGGCAAAATGGCTTTTCTGAATATGATTAGCGCGGTGGCAGTATCCATATACAAATATGGCGAATTTATTGCATCGCTGTATATTTTCTTACTATTTGCCAGGTACTTGCATCTACATCAAAAACAGAGTTTAAACCCTGCTCTTCACCACCGGGGTCGCCCATGTATTCGTCGCCGTCTTTCCAAAATATTTGCCCCGGTTTGGGCCTTGCCGTACCACCGAACGCCCAAAAGTTTGCGCCTGCAATTTCGGGGTGCTGCATCATGGTGCCAAAGATAAAATCGTAAAACTTATCGCGATAGGTGGTTTTGGAGTCGATGCTAAATGATTGCGCGTCGCGCGGCAAACCAAACTCTTCAATAACCATTGGCTTGTTTAATTCTTTAGCTACCTGCAAATGTCTTTTAATGTATTCGCCTGCGTTGGTAACAGAATTATTAAAGCCCTCGGCAACGGCGGTATCCTTAAACCAGCCCCAGTTTTTAGGCCAAATGTGGATGGTGAGATAATCTATATTGTTATCAGTATGAATAGTTTTATAAACCGAAATATCATTATCAGAGGCAATATCACCCTCGCTGCCGGTGGTAAGCAAATGGTTTTTGTCGATAGATTTTATGAGGGCCGATACATGTTTCATCCAGGCTAAAAAAGCTGGCGTGGCGGCTTGTTCCATCGGGCGAGGCTCGTTGATAATTTCCCAGGCCATAATTGCCGGGTCATTAATATATTCTTTACCGCTGATGCTGTTGGTGCGATAGAGGATGTACTTAATGTAAGTATCCAACTCGTCCATACACTGCTGGCAAGTATAAAATTGACTGGTGTAGTGCTGGTTCTCGTTCCAGGTATAGCCGCCATATTTTGATCGGGGTTGTGTGCCATAGCCATTCCACTCCAAATACTGACCTAAACCGCCGCTCCAATCCCAGGTATTGGTAAAATGGAGTACGGCTTTCATGTTTCGTCTATTCAGCTCATTTAGTAAATAA
>Ga0302303_10001302_pt1 | contig 16566 bp, 12 predicted proteins | sample III_Palsa_E2_1_FD_194542 | JGI IMG/M metagenome (GOLD analysis project Ga0302303, IMG submission 194542) | Peat permafrost microbial communities from Stordalen Mire near Abisko, Sweden - III_Palsa_E2_1 | ecosystem: Environmental > Terrestrial > Soil > Palsa > Peat permafrost | place: Sweden... | reverse complement strand
TTATAAGATTTGCAATTACTCTGTACAAAAAAAGTGGTGAGTATTTCGGTGAGTAAGAAATGAAATCCGCATAACATATTGAATATCAAATCGGTTTAAGGGGTGTACAAATCCCTCCCTCACCGCAACCCTGGTTAACAAAATCATCAAGAGCCTATGAATCGTCGATTTATAGGCTCTTGTGTTTTTCAAACAATACAAAAACAGATTTTCAGGCGTTATCTACGCGGCTAATATTTTTTTAAATATTTCAGCATCTTTATTTCATATTTGAACAATTATATTGCTCGCTTCGTAATTTTCGTTTATGTTTAGGAACATTATTCAATGAGTAAGATATTTACGATTACCGAGGGCCTTGAAAACATGGGCGCGCTGCGTACGGGCGGCCAGGGCTCTGTTTATAAAGGCAGGCGTATAGGGCCTATAATTACGGCGGTAAAACTATTACCAACTCCTATACATACCGAAAGCATTGATGATAAAAACTACCGGAATTTTCAAAACGAGGTTGAAAAACTTAAAAAGGTAAACGAAGAACCCAACCCCAATGTAGTTAAGATACTGAATTACGGCATAACCGAAAGCGGCTCCTTCCCCTTTATCGAGATGGAGTTTATTGAGGGGCCCGACCTGGAAGAACTGCTAAAACCACCCCACGACGGCATTTTTACCATTCGCGAGGTGGTGCGGGTAGCCGATCAGCTGGCTAACGCGCTCGCGCACTGCCATAAGGTACTGGTTAAGCATGGCGATGTTAAAAGCAACAATGTAAAGTTCAATATCCACTCCAATAATTATATCCTGCTTGATTTTGGGCTTTCGGTAATGTCCGACGATCAGCGGCGCACCAGTATGAGGCATGCGGGCGCCATTGAATTTATGGCGCCGGAGCAAAATGAAGGCGCCATGTATTTTCAAACGGATATTTACAGCTATGGCATCATCATCTATGAACTGCTCACTGGGCAAGTGCCGTTTCCGCTGCGCGATAATGGCGAAACCTCGCGCAATACGGTAATGCTGGCGCACATGGAATCCACCGTTCCTGATATTTTTACCACCCGCAAGGCAAATTTGCCGGATGGCTGGACAGATGATAAAATACAGCATGAAATGCAGTTACCATCATGGTTGTTGCAAATAATAACCCGCTGCCTGGAAAAAAAGCCTGAAAACAGATACGCTAATGGCATAGCATTGCAGGAAGCTATTGTGCATGAAAGCATGGTGCCCAATACCAATGTGCAAAATAGCGCCGAGCTATACGCGCTGCAACAGGAAAATGAACGCTTGCAGGCTTTAACCACCTATTACCAGGATGTAGAAGCCGGTAAACAAGCTGCGGCATTAAAAAATCCTGCGAACCTGGGGATAAAGCTCAATAAGCCGTTTTTTGTATTGTTATTGATTATGCTGCTGGGGTTTGGGGCATTTTCCTCGTATGTTTTGTACAGGGGATGGGCAAAGCGGATATATCACCATTTTTTTAAAACCGCCTTGATCAAACCGCCAAAAGTTAAAATAGACAGCACTTATGTACCGCGCCAAACTGTGCCCGATAAAAGCCCGGTACAACAAGCCGTTACCGACACCCCCGCAGGTAATACCGATACCAATACCACCGACCCTTCGGCCAAAAAAGAAACACATTTTTTCAGGGACAGCGTGAAAAAGGATACCAGCGGCAAATTACAATTTTGAAAAATACCTGATGGAAACAAAAACATCATTCTGGCAAAAAATAGGCCTGCAGGATTGGTTTTTAACTAATGAAAAATCTCCTAAAAAAAAGCCGTCCGGCCCGGCGCATAAGCTAACGCCCGACGAGGTGTATAAATTTATTATTGAAAAATTCAGGGAGTCGATAGGCCAGCTATCATTTGCCAACAGGGTTGTTTTTTACCACGAATTTATAGTGGTTTTTAACCAGGACGATTACCAGGAATTTATAAGCAACCGGCAGGGCATACTGGGCATTATTGTTACCGAATGTGTTACTGAGTTTTATAAAATTTTAAAGCAATACCGCGATGAAGGCAAAAAAGTGGAACCTTCGGGCTCTAAATGGGTATTCAGGCTGGTTTCTCAGCCTGATTACGCGCCGGGTGATAAAGGGCTGATAGGCAAATTATTGCCCGAAGGCACTGCTAAGGAAGAAAATTTGAGGGTTACGTTCATCCCCCGGCAAACCGGTATAGCGCAAACATTTGACATTAACCAGGATATATTAAAGGGCTTTACCTATTACAGCGAAGGTTATTACGAATTGCCTTTCCGGATGGAAGAGGATGGGAAATCGGTAAGCCGCGAAGAGAAAAAGCTGGCCCGATTAACCGTTATCATTCCCGAAAAGCAATTTGTTGGGCGTAATGTGGAATACATCATGAAGGATGACGATATCTACGTATCGGGCAAAGAGGAAACGAGAGAAGGATCGGATATGTTCAGGATTCCATCGGATTGGGTAAATACGCCGCACCTGCACATCAGGTATAATAAGGCGGTTGATAAATTTTACCTCGCCTCGTTTGGCGAGCGAACCATATTGAACGAACAGGAAGTGCCTAAAAGCGAGATCAACACGCCGCAGTGGGTGGAGCTGCCCATGAACTCGAAAATATTGCTTAACGGCATCATCGGTATAAACGTTTTTAAACCCTGAGTAGCATGACGCAAGTTTTTTCCATCGGTTTGCTGGCAATTTGCATGGTGATAATGCTAACTCATTTTATTGATATTAAAAACACTGGAAAACATGATGGATAATATCTTCGGAATTACCGACATAGGTAAAGTAAGTCAAAATAATGAAGATGAGTTTATAGCCCAGAAAGTATTGAAGGGTGAACTGCTGATTGCCGGGGTGATAGATGGCGTTGGTGGCTATTATGGCGGTGAAATTGCCGCTGCCGTTACCAAAGAATGTTTAATAAGCGAGCTAAGTGATCTTTCCGGGGAGATCACCCCCAAATTGAGGGCTACCTTCCGCAAAGCAAACCGGCAAATTTTTGAGGAGAAGAAACAGGACGCCGCCCTGCAAAATATGGCCTGCGTATTAACCATTGCTATTGTTGATATTGCCGGTAACCAGTTATACTACGCCCATGTGGGCGATACCCGGCTTTATTTATTGCGCGACGGTAATTTGGTAAAACTATCAAAAGATCATTCCTTCGTAGGGTTTCTGGAAGATTCCGGTCGCCTTACCGAGCAGGAGGCCATGAGCCATCCCAAGCGCAACGAAATAAACAAAGCGTTGGGTTTTAGCGAAAGTATTGATAAAGACGATGAATTTATAGAAACCGGGCAATCGCCATTTTTGCCGGGCGACCTGTTGCTGATATGCAGCGATGGCTTAACGGATATGGTTACCAGGGATGAGATAGCGCAGATATTAACGGCCCCATCACCCCTGAAACAAAAAGGAACATTATTGATAGAAGCGGCTAACGCAAACGGGGGGAAGGATAACATAACCGCGGTATTGGTAAAAAATAATAAGGAGCCATTACAGCATACCGCTACAAAACCTGCCGCCACTCTGAATGAAACGCGAAAAACTAAGGAACACAAAGGGGAGCCAGCAGAAAAGCACACGCAAGTTAAAACCCGGAGCTACGGGGTGTTAATTACTGTACTCACCCTGCTTTGCCTGGTGTTTTTTGCAAGTACGCTGTGGCTGTATTATAATAACCAGGTACAGCTTGTAAAAACCGCGCCGTTAATTGTTAAACACCAGCGCAACGCGCAGGAAATAAAATTGCAGGACACTATAAACAAGTTAAAGGGCAATACGCTGATCTTATCTGCAAGTGATTTTAAAACGCCGATTATTATAAGCGATACGCTGCATATTGAAAAGGATACTTTGCTGATAAAAGCCAAAGGAACGATAGTTTTTGCAAGTGATACCGGCTATAAGGGCATTGGTATATTACTTTCAGGTAAATGCAAGCGGATAGTATTGGATAGCCTGTCCTTCCAGGGCTTTGGAACGGCCATAGCAGCGCAAAATAACGCGCTTAGCTTAAAAAACGTTCGCTTTGTTAATTGCAAGCAATCCATAATGCAGTCTTTTGGCTTCAAAGATGAAAAGTACGTCAACGGCAGGCTGCCCGAAAGTGAATTTAGTGTGGATTCCTTACCAAAGCATCCCAAAAAGTAATGGCTGTGGCTTCACCTGTTAAGATCAGCCGTAAAAAGGAGCGCGTATTGCTGCTGCTCATCGCCCTTATCCTGTTGCCGCTTTTTATTAAATTGTATAAAGCCGAGCAGGAAAAATTTGTCGGCGTACCGGCCCGACTAAAGAATGGCAGTATGGTTGATCTGAACGGCAGCGACCCCGCGCGACATATCAAAACCCTGTTGCAGAACGGCCATTATTATGACGATGAAAAGGATATAGACCTGATCGCGTCGGTTATAGCGGATAGGTTGGTATCGACTGATAAATTCGATAATATTGGTGAGCTTAACAAGCACCGCTTCGATGTATCGGCAGATGATGCTTTCGCCAATGGCGGCGAATCCTTTCAAAAGCGGGTAGCAGCATCGAGGGCATTATTGGGCTATACCGGCGATGACGCTGTTCGTTTTGAGCAGGAAAAAACCGATCCTCCGCAAATACCACCATCTGTCGATATGCAATTGGGCGAACATGGTATTGAAGGCCAGGTGATCCAAAAGAAATTACCGGTAGCCGGTGTATTGGTAAGGCTCGAAATGATATTGCCGCAGGACAGTATTTATAACGATGAAACCACCGACATATCACAACAAAAAATAGAAAAGGCTGCCAATTTCAGGAAAGTTTATGTGCCGGATTCCCATAATCAACCCAAACTACAGGAATTGATCGCTTACGCCCGTACAGATAAGGATGGGAACTATAAGTTTGAAAATTTGCCTGAGAATAAGGCCTTTGAAGTGTTCCCGATGCAGCCGGGTTACCAGTTTGGCAAGGCACAAGGGATTGAATTGTTACATAAAAATGTTTCCTTTGATTTTTACCGCGCGCCGCATACCATCAGGCTTATAGCAAGCGATAATTTCAATACCCTGAAAAAAGATGATGCCCTTATTGTGCGGATGCCCGCCGATTATAATTTTTGGTATTGGATCATTGTCGCCGGGTTTTTCTTATCATTTGTAATAGCTCACCTGCTTTTAAGTGGCCGTTTTTCATCAGCGGATCAATTGCTGCTGCCTGTTATTATGCTGCTGACCGGTATTTCGTTGTTAACACTGCTTAGTTTACAGGATCCGCTTACCGACCGTTTTTTGGCAAAGGACACACTTTTGTATTTGACCGTAGGTTTGGCAGGCATGTGTATTTGTTTGTTTTTGAACGTGCGCCGCTTCACACCCGATTCCAACCTCTACCGCCTGGTATTCTTTAAGCAAAATCCCAAAGCGGCCAACGGCTGGCCATGGGTTGGTTTAGCGCTAATCATTTTATCCTCCACCATTATATTAGGCAGCGGGCCGGAAGGCAGCGGGGTTAAAGTGAACTTGCTGGGTTTTCAGCCCAGCGAGATCATCAAGTTTTTGATCGTTTTGTTCCTGGCCGGATTTTTTACCATGAATGAAAAATTCATCAGCCAATATGCCGACTGGAAAAAACGCTGGTCGTTCTTTTCATTCGCGCTCGTAGCAATACTTGTAACACTGTTCCTGTTTTTAATTTTGGGCGATCTGGGGCCGGCCATGATCATCTGTTTTACTTTTATTGTGCTTTTTTCCTTTTCCAGGGGCGATTTTGGCTCAATGGCTGGCTTTGTGGTTTTGTTTGTGTTGGCTCAATGGCTACTGCCGAACGTATGGTTGGCTGCCGGGCTTACTGCTTTAATACTGGCTATAGCTATTGTGCTGAACAAACGCAGGTTCAGCGAATCGGCTATTATGGCATTGGTGGTGATGACGGCCTTTTTAACCATTGATAAGGTGGGTTATTTAGAAAAGCTGTTCCCCGGCCCGGTTGAACGGTTGGTTGAGCGCAAAGCGATATGGCAGGATGCCTGGAATAACGAAGTTTATGGCGGCGACCAGGTGGCGCATGGTATCTGGGCAATGGCATCGGGTGGTTTCAGCGGGCAGGGGGTGGATGAAAGCTTTGCCAAAACCATTCCCGAAGCGCATACCGATATGATACTCCCCAGCATTGGCGAAGGATTTGGACTGGCGGGTATTCTTAGCATCTTTTTATTGTTTTTGATCTACCTGCACCGCTCCATTATCATCGGGCGGCAGGCGGGGGCGCCGTTCCTGTTTTATTTGTGCAGCGGCATAGGCGTAGCCACGTTCATCCAGTTTTTGCTGATAGCGGGCGGCTCAACCGGCGCATTGCCCTTATCCGGCATTGCTCTGCCATTTGAAAGTTATGGCGGCTCGTCGCTCATTATCAATTTTTGGGCGGCAGGGTTTTTATTGTCGGTATCGATGGTTCGCGGTACTAAATTGCAGATGGCTTACATCACCAAACAGCAGGATAAGAACCTGGTGCCTGCTTTGCTGGCAGCTTGCGTTGGTGTGCTATTATTGGGCTTCAATATATCGGGTTATATTTTTAATAATAAAAAGTGGGTGGTTGAACCGGCTTTGGTGGCCGACAAAAACGGGGCAAGAATATTCAGCTATAATCCGCGCATCGCTATCCTGATGCGGAAGATAGAAGCGGGGACGATATTCGACAGGAAAGGCCGGATACTGGCAACCAGCGATCCGGAACTGGTAACAAAGCAGGCAGATAGCTTAACCAATGCCGGCGCGATCAATATAGATTCGACCGTGCAAAAACACCAGGACAGGTATTATCCATTCGGCGGTCAGCTTTTCTTTTGGACGGGCGATGCCAACACCGGAATTTTCAACGGTGGCACCAATGGCTATTTTGCCGATTATGAACATGCCGCCGAACTGCGTGGATTTAATATGCCGGTAGCAAGCTATACGGTAAAAGCATCGCGCTACCGCGAAGATCGTTTTTTGCCGCGTGGCGTTAAAGAAATGGCTGTTAGTAAACGTGATTACAGCGCCCTGGTGCCCTTGCTGCTGGCAGGGGTAAACAGCCTGCAGGTGGATAGCTTTAAACATAAGGATCACAACATTAATCTTACGGTTGATGCCGCTTTGCAAACGGCCATACAGCAATCCATCGCCTCGGACGACGATCTCCAACATAACAGGATCTCGGTGGTCGTCATGGAATCGGCCACGGGCGATGTGCTCACATCGGCTCTGTTCCCGCTGCCGGCGGTAAACAATCCCGACCTGCTGACCATGAGCTCGGCCGATCAGAATAAACTATCGTCCTTTGTTACTACCTCCGATCTGGGGTTTACTTATGCCACGCAAACGGGTTCAACAGCTAAACTGGTTACCGCTATGGCCGCGTTCAATAAATTAGGCATGGCGGCGGCCGATAGGCAGTTTCATGTAAGTGAGGAAGAACGGATCCGTACCGGGGGATTGGAACCGGATGAAACGGGCATGATCAGCCTGGAACAGGCGGTGGTACGATCGAACAATGTGTATTTTATTAAATTGGCCAACGAGGAACATTTGCAGGAAGAAATGGGCGACCTGTATTTAAAAACAGGGATGTTTTTGCACGGAGTTGGCGGCTATTATTATAACAAAAAAGAAGACAATCCGGATCAGGACGAGAGATGGAAAAACCTGTGGCGCAAAACCGAGTTTGATATCCGCCCGAGGTATGATCCTGATAATATCAGGGCAGGCCGGGCCAAAGGTATTTCGGGAATGGCCTGGGGGCAGGGTGAACTGATAGCTACGCCTGCCTCGGTGGCCAGGATGGCATCGGGCATAGCCAATAATGGCACTTTGATAGCCAACCGGTTTCTGCTTAAAGTACACGATTCCGCCACAGCGGTTAAACCCGGTATTAAACTGGCTAATGACCCGCGATATGCCGCTCAGATCAAACAATTTATGATAGCGCAAAGCGCCAATAAGGCCGATCTGCTGGGCATTGCTGTCGCCGGGAAAACAGGTACGCCGGAGCGCATCTGGAAAAATGAAAAAATAAATGATGGCTGGTACGTTTTCTTCGCGCCCTCGGCACATGGCCCGGGTTATGTGGTTACCTGCATCCGTATTGAATCGACCAGGGGATCATCAGACGCGGTTAAACTGGCCGGCAAGCATGTAATACCGTTTTTATTAAAATATGATTATATTAAGAGCATAAGTGACGATGCCACTAATAATTAACATTAAGCAAAATGATACTTAACTGGAAAAAGAAAAATAAGGATGATAAACCAAGCGATGTAAAAGGCGTGCGTGATATGCTGATCCGGTTCATCAAAGATCAGTTGCAAAAGTTTGATGGCGGCGAAGGCGGTAATATTTACGACATGCAGCTATTTATAGCTTGCAGCAATGACGAAAGGATGGTTTATGATGCTGCCGTTTATCAAAACGAGGAGGACAAGTTTAAACTGGAAGTGCAAAAGGTAGCCGACGATTATGCCATCGACCTGCCCGAAGAATGGCTTTTCAATATAACATTTACCGATAAATTTCCTGAAGGAGCCATAAAAAGCGCTGATGGTAAGCTGGCGATAATTGTAAATACCAAAAAAACAAGCGCGCCGCAAACAAGCGTTTTTAGTAAAGCCGTAATAAATATTTTAAGCGGCGAAACCGGCGATGCCTTATACGAAATTACCCCGGCATCGGGCAAAATCAATATCGGCAGGGGGCGGGAAGTTAAACTGGACGATGGATCGATAAGAATAAACCAGATTGCGTTTACTGAGGATAGCGCTAACGCGATCAACCGCTTTGTGAGCCGCCGGCATGCACATTTGGAGTGGGATGGTGATGCCGCTTGTTTAATGCTCTATGCTGATGAAGGAGGCATCCCGCCAGGAAACAAAACCAAGATAAAAACAGCAAGCAACGAAAAAACGGTTAAGGTAAACGCCGCCAATATGGCCTACCGGCTTAATCAAGGCGACCAGGTTATTTTAGGCGATTCAGCCGTTTTGGAAATCAGATACAAGGCCGGCTAAAGAAAGAAAGCAAAAAACCCTGCAATATTGCTATTGGCAGGGTTTCCACACAAACTAATCTATAAACCGTTTTTTTAATGGCAATGCACGCTAAACGTAGCGGAAATGTTGATGGTGTTGGTGGCAGAATTATATATGGCACTCCCCGTTATACCGCTAACCGATGGGAATTTGAAATTCCTCGGCGCCATTGTAAATAAAGGCGATTCATACCATTCAAAGCTGTTAAAGGCGTACATATAATACTCGTCGCCGTTACGCAGGCTTATGTTATAAGTGCCGTTAGTATGGGTAATGGATGTGCCGAACGCGTACTGGATATTTCCATTATTAACATACACGTAGGTCCATGGATCCTGATTGATCTTTGCGGAACCATCGTCGTACAGGAAAAACCATCCCGAAGGTAAAAGATCTACATTTTTATTAGAGCAATGCCCTTTTATGGCCAGGCTTACATTCACAAACGAAGGCGGTGCCGGCTCCCCAAAATCCAGATCGACCGAACCCTGGCCGCATGGGTCAAATAAGCCGGTTTGGGCCAGTATGGGTAAAGAGGGGTTAAGATATAAGTTAAAATTGCTGATAACCACCTTGCATTGTGCAATCTCCGGTACATCTGGAAACACCACCACATCGCCATCATGCACAAACTCGCCATGCGCGCCGGCCAGGTATTGGTTGTTGGGCGTTACTATGGTTACATCAAAAATGCCGCTGTTACCGGTACCGCAATGAATCCTTACGGTTAAAGGGTTAAAGCAGGTTCCATACGGATGCCCGGCTATCGCCCAACTCCAGTCGAGGTTAAAGCAGCAGAGGTGCGTGGTTTGAAAATTGGCCACCAGGTTGCCATCGCCATCGTTGGTAATAGTAACATTTCCCTCGCTTTTCCATTGGCCCGTTTCTTCGGTAAGGCTCCATAATGGTACCACATCACCGGCCTGTATGTTATTACCGGTTACAAAATTTGTGGTATTTGGGTCAAGCTTCATGCTAACCTGCAATGGTTTTGAAAAATGCCTTACCGGGGTGTTGCCTGCCGACATTTTTATCGATAACAAACCAGCCGATACAAAATTGATGGGAAAACCTCCATTAACCTGCTTGCCTGTTGAATCGATAACATTGGTTGGGCTAAAGCCACCCGGAAATGCCCCGTACGAAGTTGTGGAAACAGCGCTGTAATCAACTATATTGGTGGTTAACTGCGATGCATCAATAGCTGCTCCATTCACATCAAGCATTTGGGTGCCGTCGGGCACAGTTACTTTGGCGCTTTCAACCATTCCGGCTGATGCTGGCACATTGAGCGTTATTCCGCCGGAAGAACCGTCGCTTAACGTAGATTCATTCATTAAAACCGCCGTTCCCTTAGGTGGATTGGTATATTCAACCGCGCCGATATCAACTATGGTAGCGGTATCTTTTGTAATAGTGATGGTTTGGGTTATAGGAGCAAAACCGGGCACCACGGCCGAAACATTAAATGTGATAGGGTTTGATACCGATGGCTGAGCCTGGCTTACCAGCGATAATGGTAAAAAACCATGCGAAGCTACAAAACCAGAAGTTGCGCCGCCATCCATTTGCACCAGCGCCGAGTCTTTGCCGCTAATGGTAACGTCAAAATCCTGTGGCTGATCGCTTGAATTGCTATTGGCATTTTCAAAATGCAGCAATACAGGCGCTTTTGAAAGCGTGCTTTCGTTTACATTGAGCGCTATGCCCTCGTTTGGTTTTCGGCAGCTATTTATTGAAAAAATAAACAGCAAAGTGAACAATAGGCAGGTATTAATTGCAAAGGCATTATGTTTTACCGGATTGCCTGAAGGGTTGAGTTTAAAGGTTGTTTTCATTGTGATTTTATTTGATTCTGAAATTAAAATTGAGTTGAATAACGGGTAACCAGCGGTAGCCCTGCATATTTTGATTGAATTGTTTAGCATTGGCACTGTTATCTGATAATAATTTGGTGCCGCTGAATGAGGTGCCTGGGCTGGAGATATAGTAGGTGCCTAAATCCAGGTTCATATTAAAAAACCTGTCGGGGAAATTTCTGAAAAGCGCTATACCCAAATAAGGCGCGACACCTTTCCATGTTGCCTCGGCATATAATGAACCGATCTGATCCCTGGTAACGGTAGTATTGCCAAACTGGTAGCTGCCCGAGGGACTGATGATCACATTGGCGTTACCTCTTATAATATATCCCGCGCCGCCTACAATCCTGAAAGGGCTGTTGTTAAAAGGCAAATAGTCGGCAAGTAAATGCAGGTTGAAAAATTTTGCCGATAGTTGATCGGCGGTAGCGAAGCTTGAAAAGCTAAAGGCGTCATTCACATTCACAGGGATGATGCCAAAACCCAGCCTGCCCGATAGATTGGGTAAAAAGCCATATTTAACATCGGCCCCTATACCCTGGCTGCCGGTAAGTATTTGCAGGGATATTGGCGATACGAACTCAGGAGCGGTACTATATTTCACTACCGATTTTTCCTGCGGTTCATCTGGCTTAGCTGGTTTGATCTGGGGTTTTTGTTTGGTATAAGGCTTTGCCAGCATCACAACATCTTCCGAAGTATTGCGCTGGGCGAGTGCTGTTATGCAAAACAGCATGATGATAAGTGTGCCGATAATATCTTTCATTGTTTTAGAGGTTAATAGGTGTTTTTTAATGTGTTGAACGATTGTGTATATTGTGCGGGTATTTACCGGCTTTATACAGGCGTTAAATAAGTGCGATCTTTCATGGCGGCTGTTGGTTGTTTAATAATACAATTTTATGGAGCCGCCATAAGGCACACAATACAAAGCAGTTGGTATTTTTTGCGGGGGTGATGCGGCTTAGCTTTACAATAAATTACAACAATGGAAACAACACCTGAAACGATAGCATTGATTATAGCCGATGATCATACCTTGTTTATAAACGGGCTTTGTATGCTGCTGCAAACCGAGCCGGATATTGAAATTATGAACATAGCGGCTAACGGCAAGGAAGTACTAAGCCTGCTGCACACCCATACACCCCGACTGATATTGCTTGATATCAACATGCCGGGTATTAATGGTTTTGAGGTACTCAAAAAGGTGAAATCTTATTATCCGAAAATTAAAGTGGTAATGCTATCTACCTATAATGAGGAGCACCTGATTGAGAAAGCGAAGGCCGGAGGGGCCGATGGTTATTTATTTAAAAATGCCGAAAAAAGCGAATTGTTGCGGGTGATACGTTCAGTATCACAAGGCCAATTGTGTTTTCCGTATAAGCAGCCTGTTGTTAATTCAATGTTTGATGACGCGGATCCTTTTTTGAAACAATTTCAGCTTACCAAAAGGGAAACCGAACTATTGCAATTTATTAAGCAGGATTTTACCAATCAGCAAATGGCCGATCATCTGCACCTAAGCATTTATACTGTTGAAACACACCGGAAAAACATTATGCAAAAACTGAATCTGAAAAACCCGGTTGAACTTACCAAGTTTATGCTGCAGTATAATTTATAGTGCTTTGCCGTTAACCGGAATATATACCGATACCAGCGTGCCTTTACCAATCTGCGAATCCAGCTCAACCTTGCCTTTTAAAAAGTTAATGCGCGATCGCAGGTTGCCGAGCCCCATTCCCTTGTAAATTTCGGGGTTGGCGGCATCAAATCCTTTGCCATTATCCTCAATGCTCAGGCTGATGTTCTTTTCATCCCTGATAAGTGAAATGTCAAGCCTGCTTGCAGCGGCGTGTTTCATTACATTATTCACACTTTCCTGTATCACCCTGTACAAAATAACTTCTGTTGTAGCATCAAAAGGCGCGTCGAAGCCCCGGCTGATAAAATTTATAGCAATGGCATCACTTTCTATATTCTTAATAAACTGTTTAACTACCTGGGCCAGGCCCGTTTCATGAAGCGCCCAGGGCATCATGTTATGCGATATGGTTCTTACTTCTTTAAAGCCATCATCAACCAGGCTGATCGCTTTTTCAAATCGTTTTCTTTGTTCTTCGTTTACAAAGGGCAATTCGCCGCCAATAACGCTTAGGTTCATTTTAGCGGCGGTCATGGTTTGGCTTACACTGTCGTGCAGATCCTGCGCTATTCTCTTCCGCTCGCTTTCTTCGGTTTTAATTATAGCCTGCATGGCAATATTGCGCTGCTTCAATTGTGTTTGTTTGTAATAAATAAAACCTATAAAAAGCATGAGCAGTATAACAATAAAAATGCCTGCCATCCAGTAATTACGTTTGGTTATCTCAAACTGCTGTTGCAGCACCTGATCCTCCCGTTGTGTTATCTCGTATTTGGTTTGCAGCTCATCAATGGTTTTTGAATTGGCTGTATTACTTAAAGCGTGCAATGCCATGTGCTTTTTTAAATAAATAAGCGATCGCTCATAATCGCCGCGCTGCTCATACAGGTCGGAAATTTCATTTACCGCGCTGCTTTGCATATCCGTATAATGGATTTGCGTTGCATATTGCAAACAGTTTTGTAATGCATCCAGCGATTGGGCATACATCCTTTTGCTTTTGTATAATACCCCCAGGTTAAAATAATTGATGGTTAGCGCAAGGGTATCGTTCAAAGATCTTTTGGTGTTGATGGTGTTTAAAATATCCTGTGCCGATTGGCTTTTTTGTTCTATACTTCCCATAACATCACCCATAAAATTACGGCTGTAAGCTTCGGAGGTATTTTCCTTTGTTTTTTGAACAAAATCCAGCGAGTCGCTTATATCAAACGACTGACGGAAGTAATTTAAGGCTTCGCGGTAGTTATGTCCGGTTTCGTATAATGTCCCAACCTGGTTTAAAGCAGTCATTAACAGGCGCCGCGAGCCGGTTTGGGGAGCGTAGGCTATTACTATATTGTAAAGCTCAATGGCCTTGTTGTAATTTTTTAACTGAATGTATGATGTGGCCAGGCTGGCATACTCATCTGCAACCTGCGCATTCATCGGGGCATCCGGTTTGTTGATAGTGGCAAGCACACCTGCCGCTTTATCATCATAAAATGCGGCAGAATCATTTTTGCCGCTTAAATAATAAGCTTTGCCTATATTCATCAGCATTAATGCGGCGCCTTGTTGATTATTTAGTTTAACAGCAAGGCTTAACCCAATTTTTGCAATCGCGAAGGTTTGACCGGGGGTTTTTGCAGATGAATAGTTGGTGAACGCTATGGCAGCGTCCAAACGTTTTTGAGCGGAAGATTTGCCGAGGGCTACTTTTTTTAAACTATCGGTATTTTGACCGGAACACGGAATTATGATCAGCAAAAGAAAAAGCGAAAAAAGGGATCTCATATCCGGGTTTATGTACCACGTTAAAGATAGTGATTTCAAACTTACCTGCGAAAAGGAAGCATTTATCGGTTTTAAAGGTAATGTATTCAGTCAATAATTATAACCAGTGCCGATAATATGGCCAGCAGAAAAAATACGATCTGCCTTTGCCTGGCGCCGATAATGTTAGGTATTTTGCCTGTGTGCTTCAGCTTGTTGAATTTCACCTGGTACACAATAGATAGTGTAATAAAAGTAAGGGTAATGCAGCATAGCAGGTAATCTAAATTAGTATTCATGACTTTAATTTTTAGGTAAAACGTTTGGGTTATCGCGTTTTTTGCTTGTTTTTTTAATAACACAATTTTATGGAGCAGCGCTAAGGCACACAATACAAAGCAGTTGGTATTTTTTGAGGATGCAATAAAGCTTAGCTTTACCAATAAATATTTTAGAAATGAGCCGGATAGGAAAATTGTGGATAGCGTTGAATAAATTGCAGGTATTATTGCCGGTACATGTTTCTGGAAATTAATTAATTTGGAATATATATTTACTTTTAGCCCAACCAAAAGCCTAAGCGCGTTAAACCAATGAGTTGCAGATCAAAAATATGGGGGACGATAATTGTTGTTATGATCCTGTATTGTGGGTGTCAGGGTTCGGCATTTGCACAAAGTTCGTTTGAAGACGCGTTGCAAAAAAGTACAGATTCATTACTTGCGCCGGTGAAAGCTAAAGGCACAAGCGATAGGCTTTTACCAAACCCTGTGTTGCAAAACCTGATATCACCATCGGGCTGGGGTGGTTTTGGTACCTATGTATTTGGCGGGATAGGAGGGGATTACCCGCAACCCTACGTAAACCGGCCCGATTTGATAGCTTTTGGCGGTGTTTGCACCGGAAACCCTCAAAAAGCGGTAAATGTTGCTTTTAGCATAAATTTAACCGATGTACACCGGCTTAGCGATTTTTCGGGGAATTTTGTAGTAAGCAGGCAGCTGTTTACCGGCAGCAGTATTTCTGCGGGTGCCTTGCAGTTATTAGCAAGCCCACAGTATTCAGATGCGCCGGGTTCAACTTTTTATGTTGCTTTTAGCCATGCCGTACAATGGTTACCATCGGCAACGGAAGGCTGCTCAAAACTTACTTATACCATAGGGATAGGGAACGGACGCTTTTATGATAAAAGCCCCGATGATATTAAAGCGGGAAAGGGAACGCACGGAACGGCAATATTTGGAAGTATATCCTACGAATTAATAAAAAATATTAACTTTAATACGGAATGGTCGGGAATGAACCTGGGGTGCTCGCTGGGCATAAAGCCGTTCGAAAGCCCGCTGGCTGTTGGTATAGGTATAACTAATTTAACAAGATATTCATCAAACAAACCTAATTCATTGTTTAGTATAAGCTATCCGCTTTCTGTAGCAAGATAATTAAATAAAAATGTCATACACATTAAAAAAAACAAAAAAGATGAGGGCCCGCAGTAAATTATTGCCGGTACTTATTTTTGCGTTTATAGCTGTTGCCGGCAGTTTGAGCCACGCAATGGCTCAAAAAAATAATGCATCGGATTGGAACGTGCCGCCGCCTTTGCCACCCAGCAACGGAACAAAGGGAAGTAATGCGCCCCAGGGCGCAACAATTAAACCGGTTGTGCTTAGCATTAGTGACATACCGGCTACTACTGTGCCAACTACACCAGCCGTGCAGGTGCCGGTACTTGCCGCTATTTCGGCAACGCCACCTCCGGTAAATCAACCCGACCAGCCCATTGCATCAGATGATGGAGGATTGCCCGGGATACCGTTGCCAAGCGCGCCGGGCGCGCCGCCATTGCCGCATCGAACCTTTCAGGATGCGCCAAGCCCGTCAATAGTAGATGTACCGGCTCCAGCAATGCCAGAAATGCCGGCCTTTCCTCCTGAACCGACATCATCCGGACAACAATCCAACGTAAAGCGGCCCATACCTGCAATGCCGGAGGTGGTAAGCCAGTCTTCACCCTCCATACATTCGGATGCGGCTGTCACTACCTGGTCGACCCCGGAAATTCCCGAAAATATAAATTTCAAGCTCGTAATGCCGGTAGGGAAAAAAGGCTTTAGTTATGGTAAAGACGCACGCAAAGTTAAACATCAAAAAAATTAAAAAAGGCAGGCTTAAATAGCCAGCATATAACATAATGCCAATAGCTACCAGCAGAGCATTATAGCACAAAAACCAA
>Ga0302303_10001296_pt1 | contig 16589 bp, 15 predicted proteins | sample III_Palsa_E2_1_FD_194542 | JGI IMG/M metagenome (GOLD analysis project Ga0302303, IMG submission 194542) | Peat permafrost microbial communities from Stordalen Mire near Abisko, Sweden - III_Palsa_E2_1 | ecosystem: Environmental > Terrestrial > Soil > Palsa > Peat permafrost | place: Sweden... | reverse complement strand
TATGGAACCTTGGGTTTCCAGCGCGAAATAACTAACGGTGTTTTATGGACGGTGAGTATGAACTATGCCGACCGTATCCAACTTTACAATACTTCCTATAACCATATAGAAACATATAGCGACAGGCAGTTTACCTCCAATAATCCACTGTTGCCTAATGCCCCGGCGGATGACCACTCGGTATTATTCCCGGAAAATAAGGCGCTTACATTTTATACCGCGTTCCAGTTCACTTTCGATCAGCAATATATCACCCGGCCAACCGGCACTATTTATCTTCCATCAAAATACCCGGTGGTAACGGCCTCTTATCGCCAGGGTATAGATGATGTGTTCAGTTCAGATGTTAAATACAATTTCGCATCGCTTAATATAGCGCAGGCCAACATCCCTATTGGTTTAATTGGTTATTCATCATTCCAGGTTACCGCCGGCGATTTTTTTAACCGCAGTAAGCTGTATTTTATGGATTACTACCACTTTTTAGGTAACCAGGGTACTACGTTCGACCCTACTTATGTGGGTAGTTTCCACTTTTTGCCTTTTTATACTTTTAGTACCGATAATGCCTTTTTGGAAGCCCATTACCAGCATAATTTTTCGGGCACACTGTTAAACAACTTCGCTTTTTTACGCCGCTTAAAACTGGATGAAATTGTGGGTGTTAACTACCTCGACGAAAAAGGCAATCAAAATTACTCCGAGTTTTATGTTGGCTTGCAGCGCCTAATTTTCAGGATTGACTACGGCGTAGCTTACGAAGGCAACAAAAAATACATGCAGGGGATTAGGATATTTTACGGGATAAGGTAAGAGAGTCCGAAAGTCAGGAAAGTCAGGAAGTCCGAAAGTAATGCACTTTTTTTACTTTCGGACTTCCTGACTTTTCGGACTTCCCGACTAATTCTTATATTTGCGCTTCATTTAACACTGTTTGCAGCAGTATCAATGATGTATGGAAAGATATAACACACTACTGTATTATTGTTATTCAACAATAACGGATGCGGAGCAATTTGCGGCCGATCATTTAAAATTTTGTAAATCATTAGGTTTAAGCGGGCGCATTATTGTGGCCGAAGAAGGGCTTAACGGCACCGTTTCGGGCACAGCCGAAGCTTGTAAAACCTATATGGATACCCTGCACGATGATGCGCGTTTTGCCGCCATCGATTTTAAGGTTGATGAGGTAGATACGCCATCGTTTGTTAAAATGCATGTACGCTATAAATCGGAGATCGTACATTCAGGTTTGCGTAACCCCGAGATCATCGACCCCAAAAAACAAACCGGCAAACACCTGGAGCCAAAAGAATTTATGGCGATGAAGGACAGGGACGATGTTATTGTGCTGGATGTACGCTCCAACTATGAGCATAACCTGGGCAAGTTTAAAAATGCCTTAACGCTTGATATTGAAAACTTCCGCGATTTCCCGGCCATGATAAATGAGCTGGCGCAATACAAGGATAAAAAGATACTTACCTATTGTACCGGCGGCATAAAATGCGAAAAGGCTTCGGCATTATTACTGCACAAGGGTTTTACCGATGTGTACCAGCTGCACGGCGGTATTATTAAATATGGCAAGGAAGCAGGCGGTAAAGATTTTGAAGGTAAATGTTATGTGTTTGACAACCGCCTCTCGGTTGATGTAAATAGCGTTAACCCGGTGGTGATATCCAAATGCTACAATTGCGGCGCCATTACCGATAAAATGATAAACTGCGCCAACCCCGAGTGCAACGAGCATTTTACCCAGTGCGATGAATGTGGCACCAAAATGGAAGGCTGCTGCAGCGATGCCTGCCAAAGCCACCCGCGCAAGCGTGTTTACGATGGTACAGGTTATTATGTAAAAGTGCCGCAGCCGGTTAATACGGATAAAAAGGGGCTGAAACTGCAGTATTGATTTCGTTAGCGTATTAAAAAAAGATTGTTAAAAGTAACATTGAGGCATAAGATAGTGCAAAAGCAATTGCAACTTGAATTTTGTTGATCTCAGGTTTTTCCAGTTCAGGGTCAAGTAAAATAATTTTTGTACCTGCAACAAAATCACCTAACCTTCGCTGGGGACTAAAAAGTGTAATAAATCCTTCAATCGGCCATATAACCATAAAAATATCGCGCACAAAACATCTTAATGGATTAGCTATTTGCCCTGTTTTATTATTAACCACCTGCTGCTTCATTATTATTTTGCCAATGCTTTGCCCATATATACAATCTTTATTAAAAAATGCCGCGAAGCCAATCAGGGCTATATACCACAATATTCCGCCTGGTTTTTCAAAGCTCGTAACTGTAAAAATGTGAATCATTAAAGGCAAAGAAAAAACCATTGCCACTACAGTCATAATAAACCAATCCAACATAGCTGAACCAAATCGGGATTCAACGTTTAATTTAACCAGCACAGTTAGTCTGTTGTTAACATTAGTTATATAATCATTCGATTCCACTTCTACATAAGTTCCTATACCTAATAGCAGCGCTATATTATCAATATTATAAAGATCCAATGCTTTTAAAAAATAAACGGTTTGCTTTTTATCATTATGGCTATAAGTTAGTTTATAAGTCAGGTTCTTGATTGGCCCTGTTTGCAAGCGGCTTTTTTTAACGAGGCTAAGTATATTTGATGCAGCAATTTCAATTGAATTTTGTGTAAAATAATTAGTGATGACGAATGTTTTGCCCAAATAAAAAACCCGGCGAAATTTAGAGATATAATAAATTTGGTAAGCAACCAAAACCGCCATTAAAACGGATACAGATAAAATAATGAAACCTGGAATATGAAAAGGCGCTGTTGTAATAAAAATTATTATAAACAAAGGAACAATAATAGACCATATGGATCTTAAATAAAACAATACATCAGCCGATAATTTTTTCATATTTAAGGTTTAGCGAAAACTAAAATATATAATCCAAGTTATAAAATTATATTTACATCACATCGTTAAATCATAACACCTATTGGAACCTATATGCTTAAAAAAATCACAATCGCCTTAATACTATGCGCCATTTGCATAGCAACACCCCATATATTAAAAGCCCAGGATGCACCAATTTTCGATAGGGGGCAGTATTCAGCTAAAGGCGATACTTTACCTTACCGCATATTATTCCCCCAAAATTTCGATCCTGATAAAAAATACCCGCTGATAGTTTTTTTACACGGCTCGGGCGAGAAGGGAAATGATAACGAGGCACAACTTAAAAATGGCACAAGCGTATTTTTAAAGTCAGATTTCAGGCAGCAATATCCGGCAATTGTAGTGGTGCCGCAATGCCCTAAAGATGGTTCATGGACGGATGTGGTGGTAACGAAGGATTCGGCGGGCATACGTAAGTTTGATTTTCCAACAAATGCAAAACCCACCAAAGCCATGCAAGCCTTAATGGGTTTTATTACCGATTTTTTAGATAAGCCTTATGTAAACAAGCACCAGGTATATATTGGCGGCCTCTCGATGGGCGGCATGGGTACCTTTGAAATTATTGGCCGCGAGCCTAATGTTTTTGCAGCGGCATTTGCCATTTGCGGTGGCGATAATACCTTAAATGCTAAAAAATATGCTAAAAAAGTGCCCATCTGGATATTTTGCGGCGCCAAGGATGATGTAGTTTCGCCCGATCATTCGCAGGTTATGGTTGATGCCATAAAAGCCGATGGCGGCGACCCGAAATTTACCGTATATCCTAACGACGGCCACGATAGCTGGGACGATGCCCTTATCGAGCCGGGCTTATTCCCCTGGTTATTTTCTAATAATAAGTAATAGGCCGGGCAGTTTTTAGCTGCCCATTTTTGCTATCTGGAAACTTTCGTAAGCAACTTTTCTGTTGTAATCAGAAGCTATTGTGTTGTGGTTAATAAGGTCGACTATGGTCCCGATAAGAAATAGCCCACCGGTGAAGAAATACAAAAGTCCCCTGCCTACCTGGCCAACTGCGAAACGTTGTACCTGCGATGCCAAAAAAACCAAATATTGTAAATATTAATATGTCTTGCGGGCTTTTTCTTTTACCGGCATATATCATAAAAAAATATTTCTGTTGGTTTTCGGTTAACCCCGAAGTTGCTTGTTGTAAAAAAGATATCTCTTCAGGTGTGATGCCTGAAAGCGACATATATGGATTTTGATAAGGGTCCATCTTGTTTAGTTTTAATTGTTTATTGATGTAATTGTGATATAAAACTAAGATAGAATTAAATTATAGGCAATGGAAAATTGGCAGGTGTTTTAAATATGTCGGTAAATAAGGCAATTAAGGCGGTGAAAATATTATATAAGCCCGGCCATTGAATTTCTTAAATTCAAGGGCCGGGCAAGCTAATATTTATAAAAAAGCGTTTTAATCAACCTTGTTTGATTTGGTAGTTAATACCAAAGATACACCTAAAGCGCTCAACAAACCTATAAGCAGCGCGCCAAACATACGGCCCGAAAAATCGCTCACATTTGTACCTGCCGATACGTAACTGACATATAATATGCCTGCAAATATGGCGATCACCCCTGCCAACACTAATATTTTAAAGCATTGTATTAATGCTTCCAAAAAGCCCATTTGGCCGCCGCAATCGGTACTGCGATAGCTCCTGATACCAAAATACAGGCCGGCAATAGGTATAATAATAGAGATATATTCGTAAGGCGATACCTGGTCTTTGGTAAGGTTATAGCCCATCAGGTGCATGGCAAACAGCCAAAGGCCGCTTAAAACCCCGATAATAATTCCGGTTATAATTGCATTCTTCATTGTAATATAATTTGGTTAAATAATTGTGGTCTAAATATAATACGTTAGTTACCACTAAAAAGTTATTAAGCCCCTATATTGTTTTTATAATTTGATTGAATTTACGCTTACCGGCTTAAAACGCCTTTTTTGCGTATATTTGCAGCAGTTTTGAATATCCGTGATATATTAGATAGGTATAAAGCTGATGAACGGATTAAAGCACTGGCGCAAGCCTTAAACGCTTCAAAAAGTCCAAGGGTGCAGCTTCGTGGTTTAGTCGGATCGAGTGATTCGGCCATGGCGGTAGCTTTGTATTTTTTGCAGCATAAGCACATGATTTTTGTGCTGCCCGAGCGTGAAGAAGCCGGCTATTTCCAGGCCGATTTAGAGAACCTTACCGGCAAAGAAGTTTTACTTTTCCCCTCATCATACCGTAAAGCATTTGAATTTACCCAGCCCGACAGTAGCAACGTACTTGCCCGTGCCGAGGTATTAAACGAGCTAAACCACTCATCCGAATTCGGGCAGTTGATTGTTACCTATCCCGAGGCTTTGGCTGAAAAGGTGATAGACCGTGCATCGCTCGAAAAAAACACGCTTGAAATTTCGGTTAATAACAAGCTCAGTATTGAGTTTATCAACGAGTTTTTAATTGACTACGATTTTGACCGGGTTGATTTTGTATACGAGCCGGGGCAGTTTTCCGTCCGCGGGGGTATAGTTGATATATTTTCATTTTCGCATGAGCTGCCATATAGGGTTGAGTTTTTTGGCGATACCATCGAATCTATCCGAACCTTTGAGATTGAGAGCCAGTTATCGGTAGAGCAGGTAAAAAGCATTACTATCGTTCCTAACGTTCAATCCAAATTTCTCACCGAAAACAATATTTCATTGCTGGAATACGTGGATGCCGGCACCCAGGTTTGGATAAAGGACGTACAGTTTACGCTGGATATCATCCGCGATGGCTATAAAAAAGCCACCCAGCTTTGGAAGGCATTATCGGCAGATGAAAAAAATAATAACCCCGATTGGATTGACCCCAAGTTTGGTTTTACCGATGAAAAGCTGATATCAGACCAGTTACACGATTTCCCGATCGTGGAATTTGGCAAGCAGTTTTTTTACCAGCCCGATACCACCGTTAATTTTGATATGCGCCCGCAGCCATCTTTCAACAAAGATTTTAGTCTGCTGATACATAACTTTAAAAATAACGAAGCTGATAAGATTGAAAATTATATTTTAACTGATTCGGCGCGACAGGTAGAGCGGCTTTACGCCATTTTAGATGATTTGGATAAAACGGTAAAGTTTACCCCGGTAAGCATCTCGATACGCGAGGGCTTTGTAGACCGTGAACAAAAACTGGCCTGTTATACCGACCACCAGATATTCGACCGGTATTATAAATATAAACTCAAAAAGGGTTACCAGCGCTCGCAGGCCATCACCCTTAAAGAACTGCGCGAGCTAAAACCCGGCGATTATGTAACCCACATTGACCACGGCATAGGCAAATACAACGGCCTGGAGAAAGTGGAAGTGAACGGCAAAATGCAGGAGATGATACGCCTGCTGTATGCTGATAACGATTTGCTGTATGTGAACATCAATTCGCTTAACCGCATATCAAAATACAGTGGTAAAGAAGGTGCTGTGCCTAAGATGAACAAGCTGGGTACCGATACCTGGGAACGCCTCAAAAAAACCACAAAAAAAAAAGTTAAAGACATCGCCCGTGACCTGATTAAACTTTACGCCGTGCGTAAGGCTCAAAAAGGTAACGCGTTCTCGCCCGACAGCTATTTGCAAACCGAACTGGAGGCCTCCTTTATTTACGAGGATACGCCCGACCAGGAAAAAGCCACCAGCGATTTTAAAAAGGATATGGAATCGCCGCACCCTATGGATAGGTTGATATGCGGCGATGTTGGCTTCGGTAAAACCGAGGTGGCCATCCGTGCGGCGTTTAAGGCCGTTGCCGATAGCAAGCAGGTGGCTATTTTAGTGCCAACCACCATATTAGCCGCCCAGCATTATAAAACTTTCTCAGACCGCCTGAAAGGCTTCCCCTGCAATATTGATTATGTGAACCGCTTTAAAAGCAACAAACAGATAAAAGATACTTTGGAGAAGCTGAAGGATGGCAAGGTGGATATCATCATAGGTACGCACCGTTTGGTGAGCAAGGATGTTAAGTTTAAGGATTTGGGGCTGATGATTATTGACGAGGAGCAAAAGTTCGGCGTAAGTACTAAGGAAAAGCTGAAACAAATGCGCGTCAATGTGGATACGCTTACGCTTACCGCTACGCCTATACCGCGTACGCTGCATTTTTCGCTCATGGGCGCGCGGGATTTGTCCATCATCTCCACCCCGCCGCCAAACCGCCAGCCTGTGGTTACCGAGCTGCATGTGTTTAACGATAAGCTGATAAAAGAAGCCGTTGAGTTTGAAGTGGACCGCGGCGGGCAGGTATTTTTTATCCATAACCGGGTGAACGATTTGCCGCAGTTGGGCGGTATGATACATAAGCTGGTGCCCAAAGCCCGTATAGGCATAGCCCACGGTCAACTGGAAGGTGATGCGCTGGAAGATGTGATGCTGAAATTTGTAAACGGCGAATACGATGTGCTGGTAGCCACCACCATTATCGAGGCCGGTTTGGATATCCCCAATGCCAATACCATCATCATTAACCACGCCCACATGTTTGGCCTGAGCGATTTGCACCAGATGCGCGGCCGCGTTGGGCGAAGCAACAAAAAGGCATATTGCTATTTGCTTAGTCCGCCGTTATCAACTTTGACCAACGAGGCACGCAAACGCCTGAGTGCCATTGAGGAGTTTAGCGACCTGGGCAGCGGCTTTAACGTGGCCATGCGCGACCTCGACATTCGCGGCAGCGGTAACCTGCTGGGTGCTGAGCAAAGCGGTTTTATTGCCGAAATCGGTTTCGAGATGTACCACAAGATACTGGATGAGGCCATACAGGAACTTAAGGAAGACGAGTTTAAAGGCGTGTTCCCCGATGATAAGCCGCGGCCGTTCATCGCCTTTACCCAAATTGATACCGATTTGGAGATACTGATACCCAACGAATACGTAACCAGCCTGAGCGAGCGCTATAACCTGTACAGCGAGCTGGCCAAACTGGAAAACGAGGCAGAGCTGGATGCCTTCCAGCAGCAACTGCACGACAGGTTTGGCCCCGTACCGCCCCAGGTTATGGATCTGCTGAACACCATGCGCCTGCAATGGCTGGGCAAAGCCATCGGCTTCGAAAAAATATCGCTGAAAAAAGGCGTGTTGCGCGGCTACTTTATCACCAACCAGCAATCGCCCTACTTTGAAACCGATGCCTTTAGGCAGGTGCTTAACTTTGTGCAGGCCAACCCCCGCCGCTGTAATTTAAAAGAAGTGAAAAACAGTTTGCGGTTAAGTATTGAAGGTGTGAGTGGCATTAATGAAGCGGTGGATTTGCTGAGCGGGATATTGGATGGGGTTGGGGTGTAGTTGGTAGTGCGGTTTAACCACAAGTTATATCAGGTGGTGCGGTGAAAACACCGACCACAGGCTAAAATATTATAGGCAGACGCAGCAAGCGTACGCCTGCAAAGGGTGTTTGTTAACACAATTATATTTTATACATTTGTTAATATTAATAGCCTAATAATGCCTAAACCATGCAAAAGTCCATTTCTTATCTCAAACCATCAGATTTAACTTTAGATATCAATAATCCAAGATTTGGAGAACTATATACTGGAAGCAATAAAGAGGATGACCTTATTGAGTATCTTTTGTTTAATGAATCGGCTAGTGTTCTTGTTGAAAGATTTAATACTACAAAAGAATTTTATGCAGATAAGCCATTGCTTGTTTTCAGCGACGGAAAGCGTAATATAGTTAAAGATGGAAATAGACGATGTGCGGCTATTAAGGCATTATCAGATCCGCAAAAATATAACCTAAATTATAAACCATATAATTTTAAAAAGCTGCCTGTTGTAATATATACGAGCAAAAACGAAATTGATAATCGAATAATAGAGGAACATACCAATAGTATGTTTAGGGAATGGGATAGGATAGCTAAGGCTATAGAAGTATTTCGACAATTTAAATCAGGGTCTTCGATTGAATCAATGGAGGATATCGATAGCAAGCCCGTTGATTTAATAAAGCTAGCTAGTTTTTATTACCAAGCGGTTAAAATTGGCGGAGATGATTTAAAAAAGTTATTAAGAAAAGGACGCGGTGGAACTGGTGGTAAAACGACAATTTTTGAGCGTCTTTTTAAACATGCTGCCCTGTGTGGCTATCGGTTCAAGAACAAACCCGAATATGTTATAGAAATTACCAATAAAAATAGGTTTGAGGGATATATTAAATCTGTTATTAAATATTTGACCGAAAATCCTTCAACTACATATCGCGACGTAGATGAAAAAAAAGAAGCTTTTTTTAAAGCAATAGGTATAATAAAGACAGCTCCAAGCCCAACTCCGACACCATCGCCACAACCTGGACCGTCACCTACCCCAGCTCCGACACCATCACCACAACCATCACCACAACCTGCGCCGTCACCTACCCCGACAACGCAACCTACGCATACGAATCAAGTTCAGACCAAGCCTCAATATAATAGAGTTATACCAATTGCGTTAAAAAAAATAATTGATGAGTGTTATGATTTGAATGAATTGAATTTTACTAATTCAAAAATTGCGATGAGTAGAGTGGTATTCGAATGTTGTTTAAAGTATGTTGCTGAAGAAACAAAGTTTAATAATAAATTATTAAAGGATTACGCTTACTTTAGCTCGGCTTTTCCTCAAGGGCAGTTTACTAATTTTACGAAATTGAAAAATTTGTTCCAAGAATTAGTAAAAAATACTGGTAAAAAGCAGGCATTTAAGAACTTTAGTTTAGAAACACCTCACCAAATTATACATAATTATAATATCGCTGGTCTTATAAACGAAGCAAGAACGCTTTGCGGTAATTTAGTGCCACTTATAGAGTTTATGCTTGAATCCGAGAGCAACCTTCTTTTAAGTATTGATACGCAGAAACTATAATTTATGATATTTTATTCGCCTTTACGATACCCTGGTGGTAAAAACAAATTAGCAAAATTTGTAGCTCATATTTGTGAAACTAATAACATAAACGGGCACTATGTGGAACCATATGCAGGTGGGGCTTCTGTTGCACTTTATCTCCTTTTGAATGAGTATGTTCAAACAATAACAATAAATGATTATGATAGAGCGGTGTATGCATTTTGGTATTCTATACTAAACCATACCACGAAATTTTGTAGAAAAATCCTTGCTACTGATATTACGGTTGAAAAATGGAAATATTTCAAAGAAATACACTCGGATAAAGATAATGCCCCCATATTTGAACTGGGCTTTGCTACTTTTTTCTTAAATCGGACAAATAGATCCGGCATAATAGACGGCGGCATAATAGGCGGCGTTGAGCAAACCGGTAATTACAAGATTGACTGTCGATTTAATAAGGAGGAATTGATTAAGAGAATAAAATTGATTGCAAAGAATAAAAAGAAAATTTCTTTGTATAATCTTGATGCTCTTGAACTTATTGATGTTATTCAATTAAATAATGGGAATAACACAATTTTCTATTTCGATCCCCCTTATTATTTAAAAGGCCCGTCACTATATATGAGTCATTATAAACATGACGATCATAAAAAGGTAAGTGAAAAGATTCAAACAATTAGAAATATTCGATGGATTGTATCTTACGATAACACTGAGCAAATAAAAGAATTATATCAAGCTATTAATACGCAGGAATATGAATTTTTCCATACTGCTTACCAAATAAGAGCAGGGAAGGAAGTGTTGTTTTTTAGCAAGGGACTAACAGTGCCGTATATGCGCAGTCCTACTAAGATGATTTAGCCTGTGGTCGGTGTTTTCACCGCACCACTGCGTCAGGCCTATTAGATGTGTTCCATGTAATGCGTAATCAGCTTATTCTCATTATTTGATATATAATAACCCGCAGATGAAAAAGTATATTCTTCCGGCAAATTGCATAATCCTTTTTTAACCGGGTTATTGTGAATGTAGTCAAGCTTCCCTTCCAAAACTTCCCTGTTATACATGGTTGATTTATACGGCCGGCGCTCCCAAAATTGGTATTCCCTGTCGGTTTGGGTGCTTTTGTAATTGCCTAAATCAGCAGCACTATTTTGCAAGCTCCATTTCAGGTTTTGAGCAGTGTATTTACTGAAATGCTGCTGAACGTTCTTATTTTCCCAGGCGGTTTTTTTACGCCACAGGATATGTATATGGTTAGGCATTATCACATATCCATATAGCCAAATCCGCTTATCTTCAACTAAAAAGCTTAAGCTATCCAGTATAATTTGTTTGTGCTTATCCGGCTGTAATAAAGGCTGCCAGTTTAGGCAAGTGGCGGTGAAAAATTCTATTCCTTGCTGCATATACTAAGATAGCGATTTTAGGGTGATGCGGTGAAGTGTAAGCCACAGGCTACTCCCGGTGGTGCGGTGAAAACACCGACCACAGGCTGGTGGACACCGACCAAAGGCTGCTGCATGTACTAAGATAATGATTTTAGGTGGTGCGGTGAAGTGTTAACCACAAGCTACTCCTGGTGGTGCGGTGAAAACACCGACCACAGGCTGGAAATTTTTAGATAGTTAAAACCAAACTATTAAATCATTTTCAATCTTGGTTTTACTTTTGCAAAAAACTCTTGATACTCATTGTTGTGTTTTGGTTCCGTTATTCTTGAAAATCCACAATTTTCCATGCAGATTCTCAAATAATCGATAAACGTAGTTTCATTGGGTTCATTTAAAAACAAACTATCGATAGCTTGTTCTTTTGTAATTTGAATTGCATAAGGGAGTCCGCCACTAATATTATCCTTATGTAGGTAATCGGCTGCTAATTCTAAATAAGGAAATTGAGAGGTATCGTCTTCCAAAACTTCGTTTAGATAGTCTTTCCAATCATTATTTAAAACCTCAGAAACAACGTCGTCAAGACTACAGATTTGGATGGGGTCAGCACAGTCCCAAAACATTTTTGGTTCCCTTTCATAATCCCAACCAAAATTACATGCTCCCACAATTTTGTAAAATATTTTTAATGAGTGCGGTATGTGTCCAAAATCTGCAACTGCTTCATCAAGTTTAATAAGCAGTTCATCTGTATTCGGTAATGGTTTTAAAAGAGGTCTTTCAAAATTGAACTGAAATTCGGTTTTGAAAGCATAACCTATATCGTTTAATTCTTCAAAGATAATTTTAAGATTAAAAGCTACTCTGTTAGATGTTTCCACCAGAACACTCTGTATGTCATCAAAATATTCAGCACTAAACGCTTCCTGACCTAAATCATAAATATCGTTGTAAACGGATCGCCCATCTTCCCCACTTATATAACGATCATAAAATTTCATAGATTAAATATAGGTATAATCTCTGCCAAACAAAAAATTGCCTTAGTTCAGCCTATGGGTTGTGTTCAGCCTGTGGTCGGTGTCCCGATAGCTATCGGGATCACCGCACTACTTATCAACTGTTTATTCTCCCTCAATATCTTATCCACCGTAGTAAAATGCACGCCAACTTCTTTAGCAATTTTGCGGAGCGAGCCGCCGCTTTGGTGCAGTTGCAATATTTGCTGCACCAGTTCTTCGCGGTTGTAGGTGGGGTGCTGCTGCAGGTGGTCGCGCTCGTGGGCGTAGCCTTCAAATTTGTATTGTAAAAAATTGAGGTTGGTTTCCAGGCTGATGAGGCATACGTTACCGGCGCCGTATTGCTCGCGGTTGTTTCGCTGCTTTATCTGTTTAAGGTAACGCAGGCCGGGTTTGGTATGGCTTTGGCCTATGGCAAAGGCGCTATCGGCAAAGTTGATGAGCATTTTGCTGCCCTGTAAATCGTTAACCGTAATTGGCCGGGTGTTGCTGCGCTTTGGGGTATGGGCAAGCACCAATATAGATAACTTATACTTATTTTTTAGCGCCTTGAGGCTTTTCATCAAGTCGAGCGCGTCGGTAGCGTTGCTGGTGCCGCTGCGCATGTAGGTGATGTTATCGATAATGAGCACAGTCGGCTTTAACTTGCAAATGGCGGCATCCAGCGCCTGGTTTACGTGGTCGTTATAGTTTTTGTAGTAAATATCATCGGCAATGGCAGCCGAATCAAACTCGCTGCGGTAAAAATTATCCGAAAACAAATAACTGCCCCATTGCGCATTTACATAGCGCGATTCGAACTGTTTGGAACCCAGCTCAAAATCGAGGTAAAGCACTTTGGCGCCGGGCACAACATGGTTATCAAAAGGGCCGATGCTGTATTCTTTGGTGAGGCTGTCGCCAATTTGCACGGCGAGTATGGATTTGCCCAGGTTGGTATCGGCAAACAGGATGCAAAGCTCACCTTCGGCCCAAAACCCGCCAAACAAGGTTTTGAGCGCGGGCTTGCCGTATTCCTGTTTCATCCATTCGTTAGCTTTTTTGGTTCTGAGCAGCACAGGCGAGCCGTCAAACACACGGTCGAACTGGCGGTTTTTTATTTTGCGGTCGGTAAACTGGCGCACACTGGTGCGTATAGCTTCAATTTCGGGGGGACGGTACATAGTAGTTTAAGTATGAGCGTAAATTTACGCAGCAACATTTATATAAGTGCTGACACTGTTTTGTCAGTGTAGGAGGGTGTAGGTACTGTAGGAGGGTGTAGGACGTGTAGGATAGTGTAGGAGGTGTAGGATAGTGTAGGAGGTGTATATGGTGTAGGAGGTGTAGGTACTGTAGGCTACACCTACACCTACAGTTTTGGTATTAGATTCTAATAAATTTGTTACATTGCTTATTTAAACTATTCGCCGCGGCTATACGTCATATTATAAAAAAACACAACCTTATGAACACCACCATCACCAGGCTATTTACACTAATTGTTGTAACAGCCGCAACCTTTACCGCCAAAGCCCAAAGTTACACCACCACTAAAGATGTTAATATTTTTGGCGATACCGTAGTTACCTATCACGACCAAACCGGCGCCCCTGCCTACACCGTAACCAACGGAACTGATATTTTTGGCAATAAAACCTCAAAAACTACCAATAGCCAGGGTATCCAGGTGCAGTCGATTACCAGCACCCCAACTGTGGGCGGCGTAAACCAAACCGTAACCGGCAGCAATGGCCTGCCAGCGGGCAATATCCGGGTATCAAAAGATATTTTCGGGAACGATCAGAAGGCGGTATCAAACGCGCAGGGGCAACCCGTTGCAACAGTAAGCACTACAACAGATTTAGCCGGTAATGTTACCAAGGTAATCAGCGAAAACGGCACCCCGGTTATCACCATCCATATTTCTAAAGATGCGTTTGGCAACGATGTAAAAACCATAAATACGCAACTTGATGCCCAAACCGAAGATAATTTGCTAAGGAGTTGTGGCGAGCTTTAAGAGATTGAGAGGTAGCGGTTCTTCTTTGTTTTATAACTATACCTTCTTATAAATATCAGCCAAATTCCTGCCCATTTCTTTGTAGTCAAGCCCATAGCCTACAACAAACTCGTTGGCAATTTCGAAGCCCACGTACTTTAGTTCGGGTATTTTGGTGAGCAGGGATTCGGGTTTTAGCAGCAGGGAGCATAGTTTTAGGGATGCGGGCTGGCGTACCTTCAGTTTTTCGAGCAGGTAATTGGCGGTGTTGCCGGTATCAACCACATCTTCAATGATGATTACATCTCGGCCTTTGATATCAATGCTTAAATCAATATCGTCGCGTATTTTACGGGTGCTGGAGGTACCGCCGTAATAGCTGGCCAGTTTGGTAAAAGTAACTTCGCAGGGGATATCAATTTGCTTAATTAAATCGGCAATAAACAAAAAGCTGCCGTTTAGCACACCCACAAAAACCGGCTTGTTGTCCTTATAATCGGCATTAAGCTGTGCGCCAAGCACTTTAATGCGCTCGTTTATCGCTTCTGCTTTTATAAGTGGCTCAAAATCAAGGTCGGCTATCTTCATCTGCCTAATATAAGCGTAAATAATCAAAAATCATTAAATCGTTTTTTAAAGCAGCTTTTGGGCTACTTCCTGCCAGTTGTTTACCCGTTCGTAGTCGGTAATGGTTACGTTATGGGGCGAGGTGTACAGCAGTTTGCGGCCTTCAAAATCAGTGAAATTGCGTATGCGGTCGTCAATAAAAATGTCTACATCAACAATTTTACGCCCGCAAAATATGATGTTGGTCCAGGAGATGAAGGGGAAATGTTCTTCCAGCCAGTCCATTTTATCAATCAGCGAATTTTTAAACTCCGTAGCTGCCGAAACAATGAATACATCATACTTCTGGCAAAGCTCCTTTACCACATGCTGGCTATCGGGTATCACCTTAATATCCCTGAAAAAGCCCAATTCATTAATGTATTTGCGGTTGGTGCCGGCCAGTTCAGTCGGCAGCATATCCCTAAACTCCTTGCCGTGCATTTGGCTAAGCGGGATATCTATATTATGTTCGCGTTTGTACAGGGTGATAAATTTGTCGATGGTATCGGCAATTACCTCGTCCATATCAATAGCTAATCGTGGTGTTCTGTTCATGTTTTAATGATAGGTTAAATTTTAAAAACAAAGGTAATTTTTGTGTAACTATAAATATTTAATTACAAGCGTTTTAATTTGTTATAATTTTTCCTACCTTTGCGTCCCCGCTGAAAGAAACTCCGGGGAGAATGTTGAACACATAAAAATTAAAAATGGCAACTAAAATCAGACTGCAAAGGCACGGTAAAAAAGGCAAACCTTTTTATTATATCGTAGTAGCCGATGCCCGTGCGCCACGTGATGGCCGCTTTATTGAGCGTTTAGGTTCTTATAACCCAAACACTAACCCTGCAACTATCGACATCAATTTTGATAAAACCCTTGATTGGGTTAATGATGGTGCACAACCAACCGATACCTGCCGTGCTATATTAGCATACAAAGGCGTGTTATACAAAAAACACTTACAGGGCGGCCTTAAAAAAGGCGCTTTAACCGAAGAGCAGGTTGAAACAAAATTCCAGGAATGGCTTGACCAGAAGGAAGGCAAAATCACCGGCAAAAAAACCAATTTGGTATCAGCAAAAGACGATGCCCGCAAGGCTGCTTTAGCTGCTGAAGCTAAGAAAAAGGAAGAACGTGCCGCAGCTATTGTTGCTAAAAACACTCCTCCGGCTGAAGAAGTAGAGGAAGTTGAAGAAGAAGCACCAGTGGCAGAAGCAGTAGCTGAAGAAGCACCGGTTGCTGAAACTGAAGAAGCTCCTGTAGCAGAAGCAGCAGCTGAAGAAGCACCAGCTACTGAAGAAGAAACTTCACCTGAAGCTGATAGCGCAGAATAATTTATTAACTCCGATTTATCGGGATACACAAAAGGCGAAGCATCTGTAAAGGTACTTCGCCTTTTGGTTTTTAACAGGTGGTTATTTACCGGAGTGTTCGGAAGTTGAGCGGACGGACACTTCAAGGGGTTACGCCTTTATAAGCGGAAATTGAAATACAACTAAATTAATATCAATGGCAACAGAACATGATAATTATTTCAGGATAGGCAGCATATTAAAGGCCCGCGGACTTAAGGGCGAAGTGCAGCTATATGTGGATTTTGATAACCTGCCCGATATTGATATTCAGACTGTTTTTATTGATATTTCCGGCAAACTGATCCCTTATTTTGTTGAATCGATAAAATATCCTCAAAAGAACACGGCCTACCTGTACCTGGAAGATATTGACACTATTG
>Ga0302303_10001294_pt1 | contig 16612 bp, 15 predicted proteins | sample III_Palsa_E2_1_FD_194542 | JGI IMG/M metagenome (GOLD analysis project Ga0302303, IMG submission 194542) | Peat permafrost microbial communities from Stordalen Mire near Abisko, Sweden - III_Palsa_E2_1 | ecosystem: Environmental > Terrestrial > Soil > Palsa > Peat permafrost | place: Sweden... | reverse complement strand
GGCAGCGAAGGGCGGGCCTGCGCGGCTGCGCTGTTTATATACCCTTGAAAGGTTCCGGCCAAAATGAGAATTTTGTTGTCGAGTTAAGATGAAGAAATATTATTTGGAAAAGTCTTAGAATACGGGCTAACGCTAAAAAACAAAACAAAATAGCGCGCTGTGTATAGCCTTTACTTTTTACCCGGCGGTGGCTACCTTCGCTGTACTGGTGAATAAGGAATGTTTACGATAAAGCGGTGGCAGAAAGCAAATCTGTTATGAGCGCAGCGAATTTCAGTTTTGCTGTGCGGCTGTGAGATTGTGGGCGGAATGAAACCCGGAACGAAGCGCGTGGAGCAATGCAACCCATAGTCTCACCGCATAGTTAGCATTACAGAGAATTTTTAATAATTGATTTTCATGTTGATGTTAGTTTAATCAAGCATTTTGTTGAAAACACTTTAAGTTTAATAGATTCAATGCGCTATTCTATTCAAATGGCATATTTGAGCGATAAAATGGCGTTTTCGAGTTTTATTAAAACCAAACTCATGCCAGTACCACAAGTACTTGTTTGTCAAATGATTAATAAAGTTATATTGATTGAGCCAACGAAATCTAAAACATTATTTAGCGTTTGTGCGGAATAACACAGTCTCGCAGGACTTTAATAAAAGACAAAATGTATTTGAAAACGAAATTAAACAACAGTAAAGCAAGATTACCAATAAATATTAGCAGTATTTATTATTTTTTTCTATGCCCAGTTTTCGCATCCGTGATCTTAGGGTTGAAACGTTAATCCCCATTTTCTTTGCCGCGCCTTCAAATCCCCCAATTTTTCCCTCGCACTTTCCTATCATATCAAGTATATAATCCCGCTCATTTTCGTCTATTGTTTTCGTAGCAATTGTAGCGGAATGGCCAATTACATTTTTACGGAAATTCGGAAGCTGAATAGACGTAACTACGCCTTCAGTTGCCAGCAACACGCTTCTTGCCATTGTATTTTCAAGCTCTCTTATATTACCTGGCCAGTTATAGTTCAGCAATGTATCGATTACCCCATCTGCGAGGCCGCTAATTGTTTTTTTTTCTCTTTGTGCATAGAGTTGTAAAAAATGATTTGCCAATAATAAAAGATCGTCTTTGCGCTCCTTTAAAGGAGGCAAATAAATAGGAAATACATTTAGCCTGTAATAAAGATCGAGACGAAACCTGCCTGCGGCAACTTCGTTTTCCAAATCCCGATTGGTAGCGGCTATAATGCGTACATCTATTTTTCTTTTGACTCCACCGATCGGCTCAATCTCCCTTTCCTGCAATACCCGTAAAAGTTTCACCTGCAAATCCTGGGGTAATTCTCCTATTTCATCCAAAAAGACACTTCCTTCGTTTGCTTGTTCAAATTTTCCTATTCTTCTTTCAATAGCTCCTGTGAATGCCCCTTTTTCATGACCAAACAATTCTGATTCAACAAGATTAGCCGGAAGTGCTGCGCAGTTTACCACAACAAAAGGCTTAGTCGCCCGAGACGAAATTCGATGAATACTATGTGCCACCAGTTCTTTGCCGGTACCGCTTTCCCCCAGGATCAAAACAGATAACAAGGAATTTCCAACGATTTTTATATTATTGAGTACAGATTTCATGCACGGGCTGCGTCCTATGATTTCCTTTAAGCCGGAAAAGTCTTCAGTTGAAAGTTTTTCATTTAAGAATGCTTTTTGTTTTTGTTCATGCAGATACCAGGCGACATCAATTGCCACCACGACATCCTTTTCCCTAAAAGGCTTTACCAGAAAGCCGTAAGGCTGTGTTGCTTTGGCCGCGTTTAGAATTGACCTGCTTGAGTTAGCTGAAAGAAATATAAACGCTGTATTTTCCGATTGAAGTATCTTGGCGAAGTCTATCCCGTTTAACTTGCCCTGTAATCGAATGTCCAGTAATACGAGATCCGGCTTTTCTTTCTTTCTTATCTTAAATGCTTCCTGCACAGAAGAGGCTAAAGAACATACTGCAAACCCAGCTTTATTAAGCACAATCCTCAGGTTATTGGCTTCAATGAATTGATCTTCAACAATAAGAATTTTGGGGTTCATAATTAAATTTTTAGTTCTATGTTTAAACCATTGTCATTAAATCTGGTTCTAAGATATGTGCATATTGAAGTGGGTGTTTTTTAAATATAACTACTATTTTGGCCCCATGATTGCTGCTAAAATTAACATTCCCATGAATTTCCTTAGTTAGCCCTTTAATTAACTGAAGTCCTAGCGAGACCGAGTCTGCTTTAATTGAATTTGCCTTTATTCCAATACCATTATCGGCCACTTCCAGTCTTACTGATTCACCCCGTTGCCGTAAGGAAATTGAAACTTCCCCATTGATGTTATTCGGGAATGCATATTTAATGGAGTTCGTTAATGCTTCGTTGATGATCAGTGCGATGGGTATAGCAATTGATGTATCCAAGTTTATTTTATCAATTTTCAACTTGAAATCAATTTGATGGGATTTATCAGAACTATCTTTTAGATAATTAACCAATTCGGGTATATAAATGGCCATATCAATTGTTTGGATGTCCTCGGATTGATATAATTTTTGATGGATCAAAGACATCGTATAGATACGGTGCTGACTCTTTTGTATAGCTTTTAGCGCGTCGTTTTCAAGGTAAGCGGCCTGGGATTCCAGTAAACTAATTATCGTCTGCAGGTTATTTTTTACCCTGTGGTGCACTTCTTTTATCAACCATTCTCTTTCTTGTAATAATAACTCCAAATGTTTGTTTTTATGACTAATGATCTCATTTTTACTTGCTATTTCTTCACTCTTTTTGGTCATAACCAGATTTGTACGCTTATTATTTCGATACTGTTTATAAAGCAATCCGATAATTATCAGGAGCACGAAAATCCCACCAATAGTTATATTTTTTTCAAGCTTAGATTGTCGTAATTTAATTTCCGCCAGTGTATAATTTTGTTTCAGAAAAGAAATTTTTTGATCTTTTATTTTTAGATTATTGTCTTTTTCTTTCAAGCTATATTGCGCCTCCAGCCTTTTCACTTCCTCATCTTGAGCTTTCCTTAAATTGAACTCTTCAAGGCCCCTGTAATCGGAAAGGTGCTTCATTGCACCACGGTAGTCGTGCGTTGCAGAGTCGACCAAATAAAGCATGTAATTCATATGGCTCTTATCGTCGGAAGCCATCTGATTGCCAAAAGTTTCCCATACTTTGTTCAAATAGGGTTTCGCTTTGGCATATTCTCCCGATTCGACGTACAGCTGGCCAATATTTCTATAGGTATCAATAAAATCTATCCTATTTTGATTGTTACTCAATTGGAGTGCTTTCAAAAAATAACTTGCGGCACGATCATAATTTTTCATATCACGGTAGATGTTTCCCATAATTGATGCATAGGTAATTTGATCTGTTGTTGTCAATGGGGGATAATCTTTAATGGCTTTTCTGACATAAGCCAGTGCCTCTTTATATTTTTTCATCTTCCGTAACGCCCTGGGAACTACTCCAAACAAGCGCCGATCGGCTAAACTCATTTTTCCTGCGTGAATTTTATAACTATTAATAGCCGAATTGATGAAATAAATGCCACTTTGATAATCTTCGTTATTAATACAAATAGTGGAATGCAATGCATAAAAATCACCAGCTGCAACACTATCGCCCGTCATCTGCATGCTTTTTATGGTTTGCATCGAGTAAAAAAGAGCTTTGTCTGGATTTCCTCTTTCGTAATATAATTCTGCCAGTTGCGAATAGGTATAATGTAAATAAGGATACCCAATTGCCTTATAGCGTTTAAGAACTTCCTGCAACTCGCCCTCGGCGGAAGGTTTGCCCTGATCAGTGTGAACCATCGCAATATCTTTAAGTGCTAAAATCTCCTTGGCAGGCAAATGATATCGGATACACAATTGCCTGGCCTGATTGGCAAAAAGAAGAGCTTTTTGCCAATCAACTTCTTTTTTGGGTAAGTCTCTAAGCCAGTATTTAAAACTTAAATTCAATAATAAATTAATTTTTGAAGTGTCGTTCAACAAGCTCAAAATGCCTTCAGCAGCCTCCATGTTATTCTCCAGTGTAAATACATCTGCTGTAAACAGCTCGCCCTTGTTATAACCGGATAAATCATGCATTTTGAAACTTAGTTCACTGGCTGCAATGGCAAAACTCTTCGCACGGTCAAGATCAGTTTTTTTTCGTAATGGCTTGTTGACATTGATATTAGCCAAATCAAGTAATAGATTCGCCCTATTTTTATCAGGTTTACTATTTTTAAGCAAAATCAATAGATGGTTCTCTTTTTCTGCGCTTATTGGTTTTGGAGCAGGGTAGTACTGGGCAGATGCAGTAAAATGGAAAAGTAATACACCAATAGCAGCAAACCCTTTCCAAAGGCATAGCTTTTTGACCATTAGGTATTTCACACTCACTTCCATACTTCGCTTTATATCAGCTAAAATCAAATAATATGAAAATCTTTAATCTAAAATCGAGTGGCTTTTAGTGACTTAAACGGATTTAACAATATGGAAAATCAAACTAATATTCGTTTAATTTGGAACTCAATAACGAATAAAACCAAGTGATTTATAGCACATAAAGGTAAAAAATATATTTGACATTTTATTTACAGCCAGTTTTTTATTGATCTTTATGATTTGAAATGGAACGAATACAGAAGATACGAATGTGTGCCAGATTAAGATATGTTGGCGACTTATAATTGTAGGAAACGGCATAATTTAAGCTTTGATTTAAAATACTATCGATGATAAAAATGCATAAGTTTCATCATCGAGATACTGTTTCATACCAAAAAAGCAACCTTTTACTATGCCAGCTTTTTAAGCATATAATTCGATTTCGAATTTATAGCCATCCATTCTTTAAATATGTTCTTAGGCGCATTTTCACCCTGTGCATCGTAACCCAGTAATTTGAAGGTCTCATTTTTAGTTCTTTACAGATCGTTTTAGTATCAATGTCTTCTATATATTTCATTGTAAACAAGTTACGCGATAGATCAGGCATCTTTTGTAGGCACGATTTTATAAATTGGTTAAACTCCTTTTCTGTGAACAAATCGGAATTTTCAATACTAAAAGCCTTCCAATACCAATCCTTTACTAAAAAGGAATCCTCGTTTTGTAAACCCGGCGAATGCGCTATGGTTATAAACCGCAAACCAGATGATTTTTTACGGTAAATATCTATGATCTTATACCTGAGTATTGCAGTAAGCCAGGTTTTCTCTGTGCTTTTTCCTTCAAAATTTGCCGCCTTTTGCAGGCCTGCGAGGAAGGTTTCCTGAACAACATCCTGTGCCTGTTCATGATCATTTAGCCGGCTAATTGCATAATTATAAAGATAATCTGAATAATTAGATACCCATCGCTGCATATCAATAGTAGGTCTTTCAGGTAAGTAAGCTTCAACTGTCATGCTATTCATAAGTTGGGATTGTTGTGTGAAATTCTGACAAGGAGAGAACTGAAACAGTTTTTTTTTCTTCTTGTCTTTCAATATTATTTTTAAAAACAAAATCTTCAATCCCCCTTTTTTGATCTTTTACGTCATCAATAAGGCTTGGAGGAATATTATCGTTTGGTTTGTGCTGATATGCTCCGGGCTGGGTTTTACTAAAAGCTTTCTTTAGCCGTAACTTTATAGAAATGGCAAAGTCAATGACAATGGGCCCTTTCAAAAAAAGTTTAGCCTGATAAATCTCCATATCAGGCTCATCAGCGAAGATCGAAACGTATACAACACTGATTACGCATAAAGCCATAATAGCATGTGTAAAGAAAAATACTGTTTCCATTTTTTTTTCGTTTAAGACGATTAAAACTTCTATACCTTGATGAACAAAAGGCAACGCTGCAAACTGAAGCAATACCTTTGTGATGGCAGTTACTTACCAATCTTCAGGCCATATCCAACACGTTTTCCGTAATCAGGCTCACATCGTGTAAATAGCTCTACCATCTTTTGATGTATCTCCGGTGTTGCAGCATAGATTGTTCTTACGAGATTTTCAATAAGCTCGTCTCTTTCCATGGCCATTACGCTATCCGGGATACTAATTCCTGCCACGTTGGTTGATCTGATAATTGCCATAATTTCCTTTTTTATTTGATACTTAGGCAAAGGAGATACCAATACTATAAAAATTTGATTTTAAGTGTTTTAAGTGTTTTACGGAAGGGTTCTATCCGTGTTATTTCACACATTTATGATATCTAACACTATAAGGACGTCAGTTATTGCAAACGTTTTGCATAGTAGCTGCCTTTTGTAGACTGCTTTTTATATTCTATTCCGGGCAGTCGTTACATGCAAAATAATCAAATTTGGGCTAAAATTAATGCGGTGTGAGAACGTCGCTTTTTCCAATTTTCCAGCTAATCTTGTCTTGGCGGCGTTAAGTTAATTAGCGCCCTGACGTAAACAACGTAGCTTGATTATAGGGCGCTAATTGGGTGCCAACTGTCATTGCAAACTCACAAATACACTAAATATGAAATTTCATTTTGCAAAATATACTTTCTAGTATATTTTTGCACTGTCAATAATTAAGACAATGACAAAAGCAGAAAGAACAAAACAATTTATAATTGAACAGGCGGCTCCCATCTATAATGAAAAAGGGATTGCCGGTACCAACGTGGATGACGTTTTGGAAGCAACTAAATTAACCAAAGGCGCTGTATACAGTCACTTTGAAAACAAAGAAGACTTATCGATGCAGGTTTCTGATTATTTGCTTGAGAAAATATGTTCCGGTATCGGTCAGGCCATGAAAAAAGAAAATAGCGCGAAGGGAAAAATATTTGCTTACCTGGACTTCAACAAAACACCATTAAACACTTATATAAAAGGTGGATGCCCTATTTTTAATATGGCTGTGGAATCGGACGATAACAATTCTTGTGTTAAGTCTAAGGTTAGCGACATTATGACAAATACACAAAAGAACTTTGTTTCCATCTTGAGGGCGGGCATCAAAAATGGGGAATTTAATTCTTCTCTTGATCCGGAAGCTTATGCCTTTAAAATATTTGCCGTAATTGAAGGGGCTACGATTATGTGTCGGAGTATGAATAATGAGCAACCTATGCGTGGGTTAATTGAAAGCCTCAAAAGCGAATTAGAATCTTATGAACTTTGATTTTTTTTGAACAAAAATATACTAAAAAGTATATTTTACAAAAAATAACGTCAATGATAAAGAATATTACTAATGGGAATTATGCCAAGCAGAGCTACAGGTATCTAACACATTAAAATTAAATCTTAAATAAATAATCAAATAAAATTAATTCTCAAAAAAAATGAAAACACAAAACAACACAATTCTGATTACCGGCGGTGGATCTGGCATTGGCCTGGAAACTGCACGCAAATTTTCTGCACTGGGCAACAAAGTAATTATTGCAGGCAGGAACATTGAAAAATTAAATGCTGCTGCAGCTAGTTTAAACAATGTGAGCGTAATTCAATGTGATATTACTGTAGAAACTGATTTAGATGCTTTAGTACAGCAAGTTGAAGCTTCTTACCCTGAACTTAACATTCTGATCAACAATTCTGGTAGTGCGCACCAATATTCATTGGCCGAGAATGCAAACGCTTATGATGGTGCCCGTAAAGAAATTGAGATCAATTACCTTGCACCGGTACGATTAACCGAAAAGCTGTTGCCTTATCTGAAAAACAAAGCTGAATCAGCTGTAATTAATATTACTTCAGTTGTAGCAATAGTTCCATGGGCTGTTATGCCTACTTACAGTGCCAGTAAAGCAGCTTTACAATCTTACACAAGGTTATTAAGATTATCGCTTGCAAAATCGCCTGTTAAAGTTTTTGAAGTGCTGCCCCCATTAGTAGATACTGATTTTTCAAAAAACATCCCGGTTGACAAGTTAGCGCCTTCAGCAGTAGCCGATGCTATTGTTAACGGAGTAGCCGAAGATAAGTTCGAAATAAGGATAGGGTTTACAGATCATTTCTACAACATCAACCAACAATCTCCCGAAAAAGCTTTTAATGCTTTGAACGGCGTATCATAAAATCATCCAAAGCATTTTTTTTAACATAAAATATACTAAAAAGTATATTTTATGTTAAAAATTCAATAGATCATCAACTTAATAAAAAAATAAAGCGATCATGAAATCAACAATAAAAAAAGGCCTTTTAGCGGCTTTAATCTTAGGAACATCAACTTTAATTAATAAGACAATGGCACAATCAATTGATCCAACAACCGACCCTGGCGTAGAAAGTCACGTAAAGGGTTTTTTAAAAGCTGTAAATGCAGCTACCACTACCCCGGTATCTGAAATGCCTATTGACCAGGCAAGGGGTACCTATACTTACGCTACCACCGTAGGCGATAAGCCTGATCTTTCGGGTACCGAGGTTATCGAAAAAACCATCCAGGAAGATGGCTTGAGTGTTAATTTACATATCGTGCGCCCGGTAGCAGCACATGGCGACATTCCTGCCTTCATGTATTTCCATGGCGGTATCTGGTTTATGGGTGATTACGATACCCACAAAACCTTATTGCACGACCTGGTGATAAAAACAGGTATGGCAGCTGTATTTGTTGACTTTACCCGCACACCCGATGCACACTATCCACAGCAAAATAACGAAGCTTACGCGGCTACCAAGTGGATAGCAGAACACGGCAGGGAAGTAAAGATCGACGGTAGTAAACTGGCTGTTGCAGGTAACAGTATCGGCGGGAACATGGCGACCGTTGTGGCTTTAATGGCTAAAGATAAAGGCGCCCCCCAATTGAAACTGCAAGTACTGATCTCGCCGGTGACTGACGCTAATTTTGAAACGGAATCCTATAACAGATTTGCTGACGGCTATTTCCTGACCAAAGCTTTAATGATCAGAGGATGGGATCTATATACTAAAGACACGGCTCAACGCAAAGAGATCTACGCTTCGCCGCTACAGGCTACCGCCGAGCAGTTAAAAGGATTGCCGCCTGCACTTGTCATAACTGAAGAAAATGATGTATTAAGGGATGAAGGCGAAGCCTACGCCCGTAACCTGGATGCAGCAGGTGTTTATACAACAGCTATCCGCTACAATGGCATGACACATGACTTTGTTATCATCAACGCTTTGCACGGACTACCTGCAACACAAGCCGCTATACAGCAGGTTGCTGATGCCCTAAAAATGTTTGTGAAATAAAAGGGTATTATACTTATTACGGAACGCACAGGGGATCCTTTTACTCCTGTACTTCTGTTTTTATAAAGTAGGAATTAGCGAACGTTTATTTCCTGTTTGCTATCATTTTTAAGTCAAATAGTTATCTATTCTGCCACTTGCTATTAGCTTTTATACTAGTAACGCTTTTTTGATGTGAAATATCAACTTTTTTCAAAAGAAGAGGGATATTTCACATTTTTTTATTCCATAAAATCATTTAATTAATTGATAATCAATTAATTAAATGATTGGCATGCTATTTATCTGTTACAAACCCAACAGTAATACAAATACTACCGTGGATAAAACTGAAAAGCATTGCATTTGCACCTTGATAATTTCATTACATGAAGATGGATATGTATATGATTTTCATTTAGATGAAATTGGCCGTATAGGATGTGTTCAAGAATGTACCATGCACTTATTTTCTGAAATAAATATAAATAAGGCGAGGTTGTTTGATGTCGACTGCAGGACGGCTAAAAGAATAGTACTCGCTATTGAGACTGCTAACGGACTGAAGGGTGTCCTTTACACCAGGCTTAGTAAAGAGTATTTAAAATTATGGTTAACAGAATGGCTTAGGTTAAAGAAAAGTCTACGCATGGAAGTGTTTTAAATCCAAAGGCTTGACATAAAAAATAAAGTTCATAAAAATCAATATTAATAAAGAATCATGACAAACATCAGTAAGATATTTCAAATCACTTTATGCCTATGTGCATTTAGCGGGTTCACGGTATGTGCCGGAAACGTGAAAATAAGACCAAGCGGTTATTCAAAGGCAAATTTAGAGGTAACCAATAATGTTCTAAAATCCAAAAACCTAAGAATCAATTATCCATCTATTAAAAATATTATTTTGGTACATGGTGCCTTTGTCGATGGTTCAGGGTGGAGACCGGTTTACGATATATTAACTAAGGCTGGATATAGGGTTACTATAGTACAGCAACCCTTAACTTCATTTGCAGGGGACTGTGATGCGGTAAAAAGAGTCATTGATCAACAGGATGGGCCTTGCGTTTTGGTGGCCCACAGTTATGGCGGCGCAATTATTACAGAAACTGGCAATGATCCGAAAGTGGCGGCCTTAATTTACATTGCCGCTCATGCGCCTGATGAGGGAGAAAGCGAAGCGGGTAACGGTAAACTTTACCCTCCTGCCTATAAATCATTGCAAAAAGGTGCAGATGGGTATGATTATATCACCCCTTCTAAATTTTATGACGACTTCGCAGCTGATCTTCCAAAACCTACTGCCGACTTTGAAGGTAATGCACAAATGCCGGCAGCAGACGTCATATTTCATGCAATTATTCATAATCCGGCCTGGAAAACTAAACCAAGTTGGTACATGGTGGCCAAATCAGATCGCATCATCAATCCTGATCTGGAAAGAATGTATGCCAAACGTGCAAACAGCTACAAAGTAGAAATAGCAGGTGCCAGTCATTCAGTTTATGAGTCCCAACCTAAGGAAGTTGCCAAATTGATCATAGCCGCTACCCTCCAAACTATGCTTAGGCACTGAACTTAAACTAATTACAATATAAAAATCATTAACCATAAATCAACAGCGACATGAAACGTTTAGTATTAGTTTTTTCTATGTTAATTTTATTATTAACGGCGGTCGTCGGTTGTCAGGGGCCTTCAAGCTATGCTTTACAGTCCCATATCGATAGTTTACAAACCAGGCTGGATTCAGCTTATACACCAGGTATAGGCGAGATCATGAATGGGATCGTCCAACCACATCACTACAAGCTTTGGTTAGCTGGACAGAACGAAAACTGGACGCTCGCAGAATATGAACGGCACCAATTGGCGGGCGGTTTTAAAAGGATAATAAAATATCACAAAAATTCACCGGAAGCAACAGCGTTACCTATGGTTTATCCGGAAATGGATGCAATAGAAAAAGCAATCCGTGAAAAGGATGCTGTAGCTTTTAAAAGTCATTTCGTTTTGCTTACTCAAACATGTAATACCTGTCACCAGGCAACAGAATATGAATTTAACTTAATCGTGGTTCCCTCTGTCCCAGCCTACGGCAATCAGCATTTTTAATTCGATGGGTTTGTTTTTTATAATAGGCAAAAGAAAATGATGCACACCTCAAATAACATGCAGTTCTCCATGGCGCTTACTTATGTTGGTTAAACATAATGAGCTATTTTATCATAAGTGCTAAATGACATGAGCGAATCAAACCTTGAACAAATTATTTATGAATGCAGGAAGGAAAGCCGCAAAGCGCAACAGGTGCTTTATAAATCTTTTTATGGCTTTGCAATGGGCATTTGCCTCCGTTATTCAAATAACAGGTATGAAGCTGCTGAAATTTTAAATAAAGGATTTTTGAAAGTGTTTGAAAGTTTGCACAGCTACAACCATCAAGATCAATTTAAGAGCTGGCTTAAAAAAATAATAATTAACGCCTCAATTGAGTATCACCGAAGTGATATACAAACACCACAATTTGAGTGCTTTAACAATATTGAAACAACATCAAAAGGGATAGACGACGATAGAGAATTTAACTACAATGACTTACTGGCTTTGGTTCAACAGCTACCGTCGGCATATCGTATGGTATTTAACCTATATGCCATTGACGGCTACTCGCATGAAGAAATATCAAAGATGCTAAAAATAGATATTGCTGCTACAAAATGTAACTTATTCAAAGCGCGGATAAAATTAATAAAAGGAATCGATTCATCATAAACTGAGGTGAAAATTGAATCGTTTTACTTCAATAGTTAAAAAAGCAGGTTTTATCCTGCGGAATTATCGACCTGCCCACCCGTAGAAAAAAAACCAACATCATGAAATCAACAATAAAAAAAGGCCTTTTAGCGGCTTTAATCTTAGGAACATCAACTTTAATTAATAAGACAATGGCACAATCAATTGATCCAACAACCGACCCTGGCGTAGAAAGTCACGTAAAGGGTTTTTTAAAAGCTGTAAATGCAGCTACCACTACCCCGGTATCTGAAATGCCTATTGACCAGGCAAGGGGTACCTATACTTACGCTACCACCGTAGGCGATAAGCCTGATCTTTCGGGTACCGAGGTTATCGAAAAAACCATCCAGGAAGATGGCTTGAGTGTTAATTTACATATCGTGCGCCCGGTAGCAGCACATGGCGACATTCCTGCCTTCATGTATTTCCATGGCGGTATCTGGTTTATGGGTGATTACGATACCCACAAAACCTTATTGCACGACCTGGTGATAAAAACAGGTATGGCAGCTGTATTTGTTGACTTTACCCGCACACCCGATGCACACTATCCACAGCAAAATAACGAAGCTTACGCGGCTACCAAGTGGATAGCAGAACACGGCAGGGAAGTAAAGATCGACGGTAGTAAACTGGCTGTTGCAGGTAACAGTATCGGCGGGAACATGGCGACCGTTGTGGCTTTAATGGCTAAAGATAAAGGCGCCCCCCAATTGAAACTGCAAGTACTGATCTCGCCGGTGACTGACGCTAATTTTGAAACGGAATCCTATAACAGATTTGCTGACGGCTATTTCCTGACCAAAGCTTTAATGATCAGAGGATGGGATCTATATACTAAAGACACGGCTCAACGCAAAGAGATCTACGCTTCGCCGCTACAGGCTACCGCCGAGCAGTTAAAAGGATTGCCGCCTGCACTTGTCATAACTGAAGAAAATGATGTATTAAGGGATGAAGGCGAAGCCTACGCCCGTAACCTGGATGCAGCAGGTGTTTATACAACAGCTATCCGCTACAATGGCATGACACATGACTTTGTTATCATCAACGCTTTGCACGGACTACCTGCAACACAAGCCGCTATACAGCAGGTTGCTGATGCCCTAAAAATGTTTGTGAAATAAAAGGGTATTATACTTATTACGGAACGCACAGGGGATCCTTTTACTCCTGTACTTCTGTTTTATAAAGTGTAAACTAACTAAGCTCAGCAATTATAACAGCGATGTCTATATTGATTCATTGTGTTATTATTCTTTTGAGTTATGGAAAAGGTTGAAGAAATTATCTAGCGGACGGTCAAAGCTTTTGCAGAAAAAGGAATTCAGACACTTTTTATTTGCATAATGATTTATTGGTTTGAGTGGAAAACGACCGACTGATCCATTGCAGGTTTGTCAGAATCGATAATATGTCTTATGACGTTTGGGTCAGTTAATATTTCCCCCATTTTATTTATGGACATTTTGGTATGGATTAATATACAAGCATGAATCAAATTGCATGCCGTTAAAATAAAGATTCGGGATAGTTCATGGTACCATGGTTAATAAAATGGAAGATCATACATCTATAAACACAACGCTACACTTATGAAACCACAAGATATTAAGAACCAGCTATTAGTGATGATGATGGTCATGATCTCAAGCAGTTTGTATGCCCAGAGCGGCGGAACGGCGAAGGTAAAGGGTCGTCTCGTAGATGTGTCCGGCAAGCCGATGGAGTATGCGACCGTGTTGCTTCAGCAGCCGGGCGACTCTTTGTTCACCAAAAGTACACTGAGCAGAGACAGTGGATACTTCACGCTGGACTATGTCAAAGCGGGTGTTTATCGTATAGAGGCGACCAATATAGGTTACCATGCCGCGCAAAGCGACACCTTCCGCGTTGCCCCGGGGGCAAGTGTTCAGGTGCCCGACCTGAAGATGTCAGCCGATGTCAACGAGCTCAGCACGGTTACAATCGTCGCTAAAAAACCACTGATCGAAGTGGCGACAGACCGGACAATTATGAATGTTGCGGGGAGCGTCCTTTCGGCAGGCAATTCGGCCATGGAAATACTGGCCCGTGCGCCGGGGATATCAGTAGACAAGGACGGCAACATCAGCCTGAACGGCAACCCCGGTATAACCGTAATGATCAATGACAAGCTTACCTATTTGTCGGCCGCGCAGCTAGCGACCCTGCTGCGTTCAACCGATGGTACAACGATCCAATCCATTGAACTGATCACCAATCCATCGGCCAAATATGATGCATCAGGTAACTCTGGTATCATCAATATCAAACTTAAAAAAAGCAAACAAACGGGAACAAACGGGAACATCACACTGGGGGCCGGTTACGGCATGTATGGTAAAGAAAACAGCACATTGTTCCTGAACCATCAGCAGGGAAACCTGAATGTTTTTGGCACATTCAGCCATGATGATGATAAAACAACTAGCAATTCCAATCTCAAACGCCTTGTAACAGACAGCCTCGGAAAAAAAACCTATTTTAATCAGTTTTCATCGCCGGTACAAAACATGCATGATAACAGTTACCGTGTAGGTGCAGATTATGACATGAGTAGTAAAAACATCATTAGTTTCGTAGTTAACGGCTATTTCAATATTGAGCAGTTAGGCGCTAATAACCCTACTTATATCGGTTCACAGCCGGGCGAGGTTGACTCCTACCAGCGCACCTTATCAAATGTAGATGACCACTATAAAAGCTTCGCGGCAAATGTGAATGATAGGTTCAAAATCGATTCCGCCGGCCAGGGACTCTCTGTTGACCTGGATTATTCTAAGTTCAATAACAGTTCCAATGCGCAGTACAATACGTTTTTCTACACTCCCGATGGCACCAATGCGGCTACACCTCTGATGCTGAGGCAACAAACTCCTTCTGTGATCGCTGTCCGTGTGGCTAAAGTGGATTATACGCTCCCTGTTACTAAAACGCTGAAACTGGATGCTGGTGTAAAATACAGTGATGTAAAAACAGATAACAACCTGCAGGCCCAGAATCAGGTAAACGGGAACTATGTAAATGACACGACGCTAAGCAACCGTTTTGTATACGATGAAAAAATTGCTGCCGGTTATTTCAGCCTAAGTCAGCACTTTAAAAATACTACTATTCATGCCGGACTTCGCGCAGAGCACACCAGTTCTACAGGTGATCTTTACACTACAGATGAGGTTGTGACCCGCCATTATCTTGATTTCTTCCCGAGTGTATTTATTAATCATACCCTTGATGACAAAAATCAAGTTGGCGTTTCCTATAGCCGTCGTATTGATCGTCCGAGCTATGACGCGCTGAACCCATTTACCTATTACATCGATCAATATACCTACCTGCAGGGAAATCCATTCCTTAAAGCACAGTACACTGACAAATTTGAATTGACGTATCTATACAATCACAGCATCTCTGTTAGCGCAGGTTACAGCCATACTTCGGATGCCATTACTACCATATTGCTTACAATTCCGGCTACGAAGGTTACCGATCAAACCAGTGTCAACCTAGCCAGCAGGAATAATTACCATATAAACGTATTTGTACCTTACAATGTAACAGACTGGTGGACCGGCAATGCAAACGTTACCGGGTTTTACGTGAGTTACAGGTCTCCCGGGCTTTTAGGCGCTACACTTAACAGCGGCCAGGCTGCATTCATTGCTAAAACCACCCAAACCTTCGAGCCTGTCAAAAGTTATCGACTGGAAATGATGGACAGCTATGCTTCAGGTATGACAGCCAATATTTACCATATCAAACCGGTATTTTCCAGTGATGCAGGTATCAGCCATTCCTTTGCCGATAAGAAAACAATATTAAAATTATCTGTCAGCGATATATTCAATTCGGAGCATCAATACGTTACGGCCAACTACCAGTCCGATAACCTTAATATCCGTCAGAAATATGAGACCCGGATAACACGCTTAACTCTTACCTACAATTTTGGAAGCGATAAAATGAAAGCTCGCGAACATATAAACGGCAGTGACGACCTTATTAACAGGGTTAAAGGTGCCAATTAACGGAAATGCAGGAAGTATTAAGCCTCCCCGGTTATATATCAAAAAAAGCAAAATAAAAAAGCAGTTGTATTCAGCGGGATTAAGGAAAGAGAGGCTAAAGTATTAAACTTTGCCCGCGGGTGCAGTGAATGTCATTCGCCTGTAAAGAGTATGTGTTTTTCATTTAAACATCTGATGTTTAAATTATACATCGTATGTTTGTGAAATAATTAGGCTTATGAAAAACGAAAAACTTTCAGACCGGGTTGCAACCAGGATAAGGTACGACATTAAAGACGGTAAATATAAAGCCGGTGAAAAGATCCCGGCCGAACCGGAACTGATGAAGAAATACGCCGTCGGGCGGTCTTCAGTGCGTGAAGCCATCAAAAGCCTTGCGATAGCCGGAATTTTACAGGTAAAACAGGGTGACGGCACCTATGTTAACGAATATGTCGAACAGCAGCCTAGGTATTCTGCGGAGGGTGACCATGTCATTCCGTGGCAAACGGAGCATGTATTTGGCTGGCGGACGAGTACAGCAAATGCTGTTTCAGCGTTTCAAAGT
>Ga0302303_10001292_pt1 | contig 16621 bp, 12 predicted proteins | sample III_Palsa_E2_1_FD_194542 | JGI IMG/M metagenome (GOLD analysis project Ga0302303, IMG submission 194542) | Peat permafrost microbial communities from Stordalen Mire near Abisko, Sweden - III_Palsa_E2_1 | ecosystem: Environmental > Terrestrial > Soil > Palsa > Peat permafrost | place: Sweden... | reverse complement strand
TACTACCGGCCATTAAAACAGCGCTGTTGAATATAAATTTCCTGCGGGATGCTTGCATATTTGTAATTACTTGGCTATTGGAAATATAGGAAATAATAGTTGAGTATTACTTACAAAAGCCAGATGCTTACTATCAGGCGACCAGGATGGTGTATTTATAGTCCCTTGCCCACCATATAAATAGGCCACAACTTTGATAGGCCCGCCGCCTACCGGCATTACACGCAAGTAAACGTGTTTGTAAAATGGATGATCGCCGGGAGCTACTTCATCTTTCATAAAAGATATAAATTCGATCATTTTGCCATCCGGCGATACATGTGGAAACCAATTATCAAAACCATCATTGGTTACCTGGGTTTGATTGCTACCGTCCGGGTTCATACGCCAGATCTGCATTAAACCACTACGCACCGAACAGAAATAAATATACTTTCCGTCAGGTGTGTATTCAGCCCCGTCATCGAGGCCGGGAGCATCGGTTAGCCTTACCTCTTTACCACCTCTTGATGGAATCTTATAAATATCGAACTTATTATTTCTGTCGCCACAAAAAACAATGTATTTACCATCTGGCGACCAGCCATGCATATAAGATGGGCCCGTAGGAGTTAATTGCCTTGCTTTGCCTCCTTCGGAAGGAATAATATACCCTATTGATCCATATTTTTCGCTGTTGCTTATCGCCAACCACTTCCCGTCGAATGATAATACGTGATCGTTGTTATTATCTTTAGCTATATCAGTATTTAATACTTCAGGAGTATTCGATTTCAGATCATACTTATACAGTAAACCGTTACTGTTATAAATTAATGATTTTCCATTTTTAGTCCAGTTAGGGGCTTGTAGCGATTGTGAAGATTGATAAATTATCCGGCTGTTATCCGTTTCAAGATTTAAGATCTGTATATCGCTACCGATATATTTTTTATACCCATCTAAACCATTAGCGGGCACAACTATCCTCACATTATTAAATACGGCAGTTTCGGATACATTGGGATTATGCGAGCATACAAATAAGCCCACATAAACGTCATCACCTAAGTCGAGATCATCAATTTTCTCTGTAATAAAAGTTTCCCCATTTCGTGCGACAGACATCGTGTAAGTATTACCTTTTCGTTCCAATTGGATAACATCCGCAGCTTTAATTTTTGATTTGATCTCTTCCGTATTACCTCCAACCGTACGCCTGAACTGCAAGGACGTTAACCCATCCCCATGAACAACCGCGTTTACATGTTTAGAATCCGAATCAAGTGATGTGCGCACCATCCAACCTAGTTTGCGGTGCATCTCTACCCCTTTGCCTAAAAATGCTGCGTAGGTAGTTAATATAAAATCGCCTTTTATTTTTCGCCACACATAATGAAATGCATCATGATTAAACCAGATGTTATATCCCGAACCGGTAATTTTATATTGTTGTAATTGTGGCTCGTATTGTGTGCTACCTGTAAGTTTCACATTGCCTACATCTGATTGATTGTCAAAAATGCCGACACTTTGAGCTTTAATTTTTGGGGTAATAAATGCAATAAAAAAAATGCAAATCAGCATAAATACCTTTGTTTTCATAAATTGGCAGGTTATATTGGTAAATCGGTTAGGCTAAGGTAGTTAATACATTTAAAAAATGTATAGTGTTTTTTTATCTAATAATTCTTTGTTTATAATCATTGCTAAAAAAACATTCAACAAAAAAGGGAGATACAATTTAATGCATCTCCCTTTTTATCTTAAACAGGCTAATTATTTCCTAACCTTAGTTTTTACTTTATAGCCGTTATATTTTTTGTGTTTGTGAAAAGTATTGTGAACCTTTTGACCTAGTGTACTGGTTTTCTTTACTTTCACTGTTTTCTTTTCTACCCGCTCTTGGGCAAATGATAATGATGTTAAGCCTATAGCTAAAATCATCATGATTGATAAAATGATTTTTTTCATGGTTGAGTGTTTATATATGCTTACAACTAATAAGCATGATAAATGTTTCAACAATGATTATTAATTTACCAAAACCTCTTCACGATTAACAATAGGCACGTATATTTCTACAGGTAAAGCCTTTGCAATAGTTTTGGTACAATAGGCCAATTGGAATTCTTTTTTTGAATCGCGATAGTGGCTTACGGCCCCAATTATACTCAGAAACTTAATATAGCACCAAGCCAAATCAAGCTGGTAAGCTTTAAATCCTGAACGTGCGCTTTTTGGATACAAATGATGGTTATTATGCCATTCACCAGCAACATAACCCGGCCAAATTTGATTAATCGACATATCATCGCGATTGTGGTCAACACCATCACGACGCTTATCTTTACCTTTTCCGTGGCCTTCATAGTTATAGGTACGAACACCTACTGCCCATACACCAGCTGCACCAAATATGGCACAAACTAAACCAAAGCCTCCTAACAAATAAAAACAACCAAACCAAAAACCCCAGTTAAGTGCAATTGCTGTTATAGTACGTACAGGAGAGGCTAAAGTACCCCATTTATTATATTTAGCAAATGAGTTGGTTTTAACACCTGTGTGTTTCATTAAATTAACGCATTTAGCGTAATCCTTTTCGGTAAGGTTGCGGGCAATTGGCTGGTGGTTAACATCGGCTAAAAAGCAATATAAAAATCCGCCGTTAGCATTGTATGGATCTCCTGGCTGATCAGATAACGCATGATGCACGTGGTGCGATATCGCATATATCTCTTCCGGAATGATTTTTAAGGTGAGATTTTGGGTAAAAAAACGCCAAAATTTGTTGCTAAAAGTATAAGCACCATGTGTGCAGTAGCGATGTAACCAAATAGTGCCGTGTGTACCCATAACGATCATACTATAAACAAAGGCAACAATAAGCAGCTTAATTGAAAAATATTTAAATGCGAATAAAAAAAGAAATGGAGCAAGTAGTACGATCATAAACCAACTCATGAACGACATCCAATTCTTTTTGCTTTTAAAAACATTTAGCCTGGAGAAAAATTCCTTTAAAATCTCACGGGGTTTGGGCTTTGACAGCTCGCCAAACTTATCCTTCCAACCATATGATGGTTGTTCCAACACACTCTCCAAAAACGCCATAGTAAAAAATTAATAAATAGTTTATATCTCAGTTAGGGGGATAGTGGTTGAAAGATATGGATAATTATTGGATTGGAGAATATTAATTTAAATCTCCTTCAAAACCACCTATTTTACTAACAAAACAGTTTATCAACCGTTAACTTGTCATTTAAACGTAATACTAAAATTAATGTTGTTGTTACGTAGCTTATTATAATTATTATTAAAATCTCGTAATATTATTGTTGCATAATTGTATTATTTGTGACACCTTAGGCTATAATTGTTATTAAACACGTATGAATTTAACGCATTATAAAATAATATCAGCAAAATACAGCCTGCTGTTTATTATGATATTTTGTTTTTTAAATAATTGTTTTTCCCAGGATACCGTTAAGCGGCATAACAGACTCACGCAATCTGTTATGGAAGATTATTTTGTACTGAAAACAGATAAAACAATTAAACAGGGATTATATCAGGCAATCTACGGGCGTAATACTGCAATAGCGAGTGGCGCATATTTAAATAATGAAAGAGTAGGTATATGGCATTTTTACGATTCTTATGGCAGGCCTGTGCAAAACTTCAATTATGACAACAATACCATAATTTATGAGGAGCCGGATAGTTACATCACGCAACACTTTATCAGGTATAAATTTGATGATAAAATAACCGATTCAACCAAAATCAGCAAACCTATGAAAATTGGTGGACGCTGTTATGGCTATATCCCCTATTTATCTATTTTTAGGTTGACGGATGATTATGCCAATACCGATTTCACCAGCTTTAGTGCAGTATTAGAAATTTTAATTAGCCCGGGAGGCAGATTAGCTGATTTTAAAGTTCATATACAATCATCTGACGATGATGAACGAATCACAAGCTTTTCACCAGATCTGATAGATGAAAAGGATAGACTATTTGTACCTGCAACTATTAATGGCAAACCTGTATTATGCAGGATCTTTGTAAGATGCCGCATTACAAGCGATGGACAATTGGATATATATTAAACAAAAAACCCTCCGGTTTAGGAGGGTTTTAATATGTTAGTGTTGATGATGCCCATCAGGCCCGTGTGCATGGCCATGAGATAATTCTTCTGGCGTTGCCGGGCGAACATTTAAAATATTGCCTTTAAAGTGCAATTCCTGGCCAGCCATTGGGTGGTTAAGATCAACAATTATTGCATCCTCAGCTACAGAAACAACTTGGCCCTGGAAACGGTTGCCATCATTATCTTGTAAAGGTACAATGCTGCCAATTTCAGGTATATCAGTACCATTAAACATTTCTTTAGGCAGATTAGCTACAGCTTCATTATCATATTCGCCATAAGCATCTTGTGCTGATAAATGAAAATCATAATTATCACCTGTTGATAAGGTGCTTAAATTTTCTTCAAACTTAGGTAGCATTTGTCCTGCTCCATATAAAAAGGTTAAAGGCTGCTCCTGAGTAGCACTCTCAACTAATGTTTCTTTGCCGTCCTGGTCAACATACAAATCGTAAGTTACTGAGACTACGTGTTGTGGTTCAATTTTCATTTTAATAGGTATTTCTTATAAAAGTATTTTGGCATTAATTTGTTTTACAGCATCAATGGAATTGTAAACAGGCAGGCTACAGGTTTTATCCTTGCAGATAAAGATTTGAGTTTCTCCCGAAAATTTTTCCTGCAGCAAAGGTAAACTTCCTTTTTTACCACCCAATATTATTTTATTGGGAATGAATTTATTTTCAATTTCGATGCGTATTTCCTCAAAATTATCGCCAGTTATGGCAACTTCATATACACCGAAAATTTCATCAAGCAACAACATTGCCCAATTGGAATAGGAAGAACCATATTTAGCCATATGCGGCATTACGTTTCTTAATAATTGGTCGGATATTTCATGATATTCTTCATCGTCAGATAACAACCCTAATTTTTTAAGATTACGAGCCATAACTGAATTAGACGCAGGTATCACTCCATCCATAATCTCCGATTTTCGAGCTATTAATTGCTCATCTGCATCCGCAGTAAAATAAAATATACCGCTTGCCGGGTCATAAAAATGCGCTATGGCGTAATCAGTTAATCCACGGGCATGCTCAAGCCATTTTTCGTCAAAGGTAACCTCATACAAAGCGATAAGTCCATCTACCACATTGGCATAGTCATCCAAAAATGCTATCGAATTATTATCTACTCCTTTATAAGTGCGCGATAGCCGGCCTTCTTTATCAACCATATAGTTCACTATAAAATCGGCATTGCGAAGGGCCATTTCTAAATAATCATGCTCGTTAAAAGCGCGATAAGCATCACAAAGGCCTTTAAGCATCAAGCCATTCCATGAAGCTAAAATCTTATTATCCAACCCGGGGCGTATTCGTTGGGTACGTGCATAAAATATTTTCTTTTTAGCTGCTTCAATTTTATCCATCATCAGCTCAAGTGGTAAACCCAATTTATTGGCTAATTGTAAATCTTTCTCCTGTCTGAAAAGTACATTGGTATGTTCCTCTTCCCAATTACCATCGTCGGTAATATGATAATAGATGCAAAATAACTCTGCTTCATCACCTAAAATGGTTTCAATTTCAGTTTTAGTGAAAGTATAAAACTTGCCTTCCACGCCTTCGCTATCGGCATCAAGCGCACTGTAAAACCCGCCATCCGGCGATGAAAGTTCGCGCATGGTAAAATTGATGATCTCGTCAACAACCCGCTTATATAATTGCGAACCTTTCCAGGTAAACGCTTCAGAGTACAAGCTGATTAACTGGGCATTATCATACAACATCTTTTCGAAATGCGGTACATGCCAGCGCCCATCAACAGAATAACGGGCAAAGCCCCCGCCAATGTGATCATAAATACCGCCGAATGCCATCTTCTTTAAAGTTAGCGCAACGTTTTGGGCGATGTCGTTATCGTTCATTAAATAACTGTATCGCATTAAAAACTGCCAGTTATTAGGCATTGGGAATTTTGGTGCTGACCCCATCCCACCTTCTTCGGAATCAAAGTATTTTTTCCAATTTTCAACAATCAGTTGCAAATCTTCCTTTGTGTATTCCGGTTGCTCTTTAATAAAGCCAATTGTTTCAAAGTTTTGGATGCCTTCGGTTAGTTTAACCGCGTACTCTTCGGCCTCAACGGGTTTTTGTTTGTAAAAATCAGCCAGGTTAAATAACAATGAAGCCCAATCATTTTTACGAAAATAAGTGCCACCATATATTGGTCTTTGATCGGGCAAACAAATACAATTTAACGGCCACCCACCCCTTCCACTCATTAATTGCACGGCGCTCATGTATATCTGGTCAATATCCGGGCGCTCTTCCCTATCTACTTTAATGCAAACAAAATATTGGTTCATTACCCCGGCAACACTTTCATCCTCAAAGCTTTCATGTTCCATAACATGGCACCAGTGGCAAGCAGAATAACCGATACTTACGATAATTAATTTATTTTCTTGTCTAGCTTTTTGCAATGCTTCAGGCCCCCAGGGATACCAGTTTACCGGGTTATTGGCATGTTGTAATAAATATGGCGAAGTGGAATTGGCGAGATGATTCATAAAGTATTAATAGACTGCAATATTAAATTGTTTAAACTAAAGCAATTATAGTTTATAAAAGTTTTTACTGGAATTTGTAAGTTTTGAACAAACATTACTAATCGTCATTTTTGTATCATCCCTATCATATATGTGCCAATAAAAATTAATTTATTTAATTTGCGTTTTTAATTGACTATATGCAAACTAAACTCAAACACTTACTGGGAGCTTGCGCCTTATTTTTTATGGCCGCCAGTGTTTCAGCACAAACCACACCCGATTCCATTAAATACGATCATAATGATCTGTTCGGCCCTGTTACCTGGCCTACTACTACAGGTGATACCCGTTCAGCAAGTGGTCAGCCAGGCCAAAACTATTGGCAAAACCGTGCCAACTACCTCATTCATGCAACACTGGATGAAGGTACACAAGACACCACCATTACTGGCGATGTAACCGTTGATTATACCAACAACAGCCCCGATAAGTTGGATTACTTATGGTTTCAGCTAGATCAAAACTTATTTAAACCAGATTCTCGCGGTGCGGCGGTTACCCCTATCAGTGGCGACCGTTTTGATGTACGTGGCTTTAGCCGTGGCGGTTACCATATCGAATCGGTAACGGTTACTTACAAAGGTATTAGCTATAAAGTAACACCGGTTATTACTGATGCCCGCATGCAAGTGCGTTTAAACACACCGCTTGGCGTTAAAGGCGATAAAATCAGCGTTAAAGTAAATTATAACTTCTCTATCCCTTACTATGGTGCCGATCGTATGGGCCGTAAGAAATTTAAGCAAGGCTGGGTTTACGAAATTGCACAATGGTACCCACGTATGTGTGTTTATGATGATGTTGAAGGATGGAACACCTTACCTTACATGGGCTTAGGCGAGTTTTATTGCGATTATGGTGATTTTGACTATTACATCACAACACCTGCAAGCATGACCGTAGTTGGTTCCGGCGATTTGCAAAATGGTATGCAAGTGCTAACGCCAACCCAACAAACCCGTTTGGCCGAAGCGCGCAACAGCGATAAAACAGTAATGCTGATTAAACCCGAAGAGGTTGGTCAACCTGCAACTCACCCACAAAAAGGTAACTTAACCTGGCACTTTAAAATGTTAAACAGCCGCGATGTTTCATGGGCTGCTTCAAGTGCATTTATTTGGGATGCTGCTAAGGTTAATTTCCCCTCTGGCCGTAAAGGTATTGCACAATCAGCATACCCGATTGAGAGTTCAGGCAACGATTCATGGAGCCGTTCAACTGAATATTTGAAAAATAGTATGGAAATATATTCAAATGCTTATTTTGAATATCCATGGAATTCAGCAGTTAGTGTATCAGGTGTTGCTTTGGGTATGGAATATCCGGGCATCATATTTTGCCTGAGCAACTTGAAAAACAAACAACTCTGGGGTGATATCACTCATGAGATCGGTCACAACTGGTTCCCGATGATTGTGGGTACAAACGAGCGTAAATATATGTGGATGGATGAAGGTTTTAATACGTTCATTAATATCTATGCGACCGATCACTTCAATAATGGCGAATACAAAGACACCGCTAAAATAGCGCAGCATATATTAAGAAGTTATAGAAGAAGTACCGACCCATTAATGACCCCGCCAGAAGCTATCGGACTTAATGATTATGGCCAATACTACTCTAAAACTGCTTTAGGCCTGGTAATGTTACGGAATGATGTATTAGGTCCTGAAAGATTTGATTACGCTTTCCGCGAATATATTAAACACTGGGCATTTAAACATCCACTGCCATATGATTTCTTCAGAGCGATGAATGATGCATCTGGCGAAGACCTGAACTGGTTCTTTAAACCATGGTTCTTCACTACCTGGAAACTTGACCAGGCTATCCAATCAGTTACTTATATTGATAACGATCCAACCAAAGGCGCTATCATCACGCTAGTAAATAAAGATAAGTTGGCTATGCCTGTTGAGCTGAAAATTACGCAGGAAAACGGCACTGTTGAAACACTTCATTTACCAATTAACATTTGGCAGCGTGGCGGCGTATGGAAATTTAAATATCCATCAACCTCGGCCATAAAAGCTATGGAGCTTGATCCGAACCATGAATTGCCTGACTCAGATCTGAAAAACAACACTTATTACGCGAAGTAAAAAGATTAAAGAACCAAGAATTAAGAGCCAGGACATTTGTTTTGGCTCTTTTTATTTTAAGCTTTTTCATTTTAGTCACATTTTTTTCAATCTTAATTCCTGGTTATTGATTCTTCCTTCTATTAACCTATATTAGCTTAACAATTCGTTTACATTATGACTATCCCAATATACCAGGCTGATGCATTTACCGATAAATTATTTGGCGGAAACCCTGCCGCCATTTGTCCGCTTACAGAATGGTTGCCGGATGAAGTAATGCAAAAAATCGCCATTGAGAATAATTTAGCCGAAACAGCTTTTTTTGTAAAAACTGAAACCGGTTATAAGTTAAGATGGTTTACACCTGAATATGAGATAGACCTATGCGGCCATGCTACACTTGCAGCAGCACATATATTATTTAGTGAATTGGTTTATTCGGGCGATGAGATCCATTTTGAAACGATGAAAGCAGGTACGCTTCATGTAAAAAGAGATGGTAATAAATACACAATGGATTTTCCATCCCGCCCGCCAATACCTATTGATGCGCCTGTTGGTTTAGTTGAAGCATTAAGCGATAAAATACCTGTTGAAGTACTAAGATCAAGGGATTACTTTATTGTTTATGAGTCGGAAGAGGATATTAAAGATCTTTCACCCGACTTTTTTGCTTTATCAAAAATGGATACCGTAGGTGTTATTGTTACCGCGCCGGGAAAAGATGTGGATTTTGTATCACGTTTTTTCGCACCGGGAGCCGGTATCCCCGAAGACCCGGTTACAGGTTCTGCTCATTGTAATTTAATCCCCTACTGGGCTAAAAAATTAGGCAAAGACAAACTACATGCCTATCAGCTATCAGCCCGCAAAGGCGAGCTTTGGTGTGAACTGAAAGGCGATAGGGTGCTGATGAGCGGTAAAGCTGTGACTTATTTGAAAGGTGAAATTTTGATATAAGTAATCAATAACTATTGCTGGTCAAAAAGCTTAAGATAATTTTTTAAAGGTTGCAGGCCAACGGCTTTTCTGCGTACATCAACAGTTAATGAATCTTGTATTGGAAATGGTTTTGCGTGATGGGTTTTCAAATCCAGGCGAACCTGAGTCCCGTATAATTGCTTATGCCCCTCATTAATTAGTACCCTATCCTGTAGAAGCGCAAATTTTTCGCCGGATGCATTGTTCTTTTTAACCTCTTTGCCCATCAATAGCAATACCTTTTGTTGAAAAGCTACGTCATCGTCACAATGTTGTACGATTGCCCAAAAAGCATCGCTTCCAACTTCACCAACCAGAGAATAACCAGGAAAACCATATTTACGAATGATGGTTTTAGCCTCAATTTGGTTTAAACTATCCGCTTTAGCCATTTTTAAATTGATGGTATTTTCATCAAACGCTGATATTTTACCATTTTGGAGATTGACCTCTTCTCTTCGCCATAACTGATCTTCATGAAACATGCTGATGATTCTTTTTTGTAATGCCGAATCAATTTTCGATTTACCAAAAGCACACGAAAACACCATATTAAACACAAGAAAAGCAAACGTAAATTTCATAACCTATTTTACAGGTGAAAATATGGTTATAAATCCACCTTTTACCAGGTTTATTAATTTACGTTTGCTAATATATTCCGTGTGAAGCTTAATTGATTAATAGCCGATAGTCATCACACCTTTAATGTGCATAGGGTTTTCAATTTCATCAAGCATTCCTACGGCATAATCTTCCATGGTGATAAAGCTTTTGCCATTAGCATCAACCAAAAGCTGGTTACCATCTGTACGGAACTTACCGGTACGTTCGCCAGGTGCTATTTCTGCTGATGGACAAACGAATGTCCAATCTAAGTCTTTTTCTTTTTGATAAATTTTCAAACCTTCCCGGTGGGCCAATGATACTGGTTTATAAGCAGCGGGAAAATCAGGCGTATCAACCAATTGCACACCTGGCGAAACTTCAAGGCTGCCAGCACCACCAACTACTAATAATCGTTTAACATGTGCTTGTTTTAAACCGTTTATTATCGGCACAACAACTTCGGTAAGTGTTGATGCCGGAGCACCATTGGTTGGGCTGTAGGATACCACAACAGCATCCTGGTTAAAAGCTGCTGTTTCTACATCCTGCGAATTAAAAAGATCGGCTTTAGCAACTTTTAAGTGCTCGTGTATTTTAGTATAATTTTCGGGATGACGAACCACAGCGGTAACATCGTGCCCACGATTAAGGGCTTCATCAACTATGCGGCTGCCAATGCGGCCGCCGGCGCCAAATATTGCAATTTTCATAAAGTATTATTAGATTAAAAGATAAAGGCAAAAGGTGAAAGGTTTGTTTGGATTATTTTGAAGTAAAGAGTTAAATATGAAAGCATATATGCTAGTTTTTGTCCTTTTATCCTTCACCTTTACCCTTTTACCTATCTTCAATAATATTTTAAAGTTTCGATTTTTTATAGCTATTTTGAAGGTCGGAATATTCGGTACTATATTAATTTAAATGCAGCTTACATCTTTAGAAATCAAGGGGTTTAAAAGCTTTGGCGATAAGATCACCATTAATTTTAATGAGGGTGTTACCGCTATTGTTGGCCCTAATGGCTGCGGTAAATCAAATGTAGTGGATTCCATTCGCTGGGTGCTGGGTGAGCAAAGCACCCGTATGCTTCGCTCCGAAAAGATGGATAACATCATCTTTAACGGATCAAAAAGTCGCAAACCGGCAAACCTGGCCGAAGTTTCGCTTACTTTTGATAATACCAAAAACATCCTGCCTGTTGAGTTTTCGCAGGTGACTATCACCCGCAAATTATACCGTAGCGGCGATAGCGAATATCGGTTAAACGATGTGCAGTGCCGCTTAAAGGACATTACCGATCTTTTTTTAGATACAGGCATCGGCTCAGATTCTTACGCTATTATAGAGCTTAGGATGGTTGATGAGATCATCACCAATAAAGAAGGTTCGCGTAGGAATTTATTTGAAGAAGCATCGGGTATCTCTAAATATAAGCTCCGTAAAAAACAAACCTTCAATAAGTTAAAGGATACTGAGGCTGATTTGGAGCGCGTGGAAGATTTACTGTTTGAGATAGAAAAAAACCTCAAAACCCTTGAAAATCAAGCTAAAAAAACAGAGCGATATTACCGTATACGTGATCAGTATAAATCATTAAGCATTTTATTGGCTTCTTTTAAAATTGTGTCTTTCAGCGAGTCGCTTACTAAGATCGAAGAAAAAGAAAAAGTACAGCAGATTGAGAAATCAGGAATCTCAACACATATCGATACTTTAGAAGCGGCCTTACAGCAACAAAAACTGGATAGTTTAAACCGGGAGAAAAACCTGTCTATCCAACAAAAAACCACCAACGAATATGTATCTAAAATAAGAGCTTACGAGAGTGAAAAGAAGATCAAGAACGAGCAACTGAAGTTTCAACAAGATAAGGAATCTCGCGTAAGCGAAGAATTGGAGCGGGATCGCAACCAGCTTAATCACGTGCTGTATAATATTAAACGTTTAGCCGAAGAGAAGTTTCAGGAAGATGAAACGCTCCAAAATATACAGGAACGGGTTTCGGACCTGAAGGAAACCGTAGATGAGCTAAGAGGACAACAGTCATCCGGCCGTAACGAGCTTAACGAGCTAACTGTCAATAACAACAAACTGCAAAACCAGGTTTACAAAGCCGAAAAGGATTTGGAAATACTTCAAATACAACAACAGGCTTTGGAGCAGGAAAGCCAGCGTAATATGGAAGATGCTACCAATAAAGAGGTAGAACTCTCCCATTTTAACGAAGTTGTAGCTGAACTGCAGGAACGCACGGAAACCCTGAATCAGGAATACCAAACACTTGTCGATTTTGAAAAGAAACTGCAAGAGCAGTTGGTCGATATCGATAATGAGCTAATAACGGTAAAAGAAAGCATTACTGCCGATAGCCGTAAACTAGATGCAAAGCAAAACGAGTATAACCTCACCAAAAGTATGGTTGATAACCTCGAGGGTTTCCCCGAATCTATTCGTTTCCTGAAGAAGAATGCAGATTGGGCAAAGAACGTCCCCCTATTCAGTGATATTTTGTTTTGTAAGGAAGAATATCGAGTAGCCATCGAAAATTATCTTGAGCCGCTGATGAACCATTACGTGGTGAACAATTACGATGAAGCGATAAGCGCTATTAAACTATTAAGTAGTTCAGCTAAAGGACGGGCTCAATTTTTTGTGTTGGATAGCTATAAAAATAATCAACAGCAAAATTCAGCTTATGATGGTGGTATTCGTGCTTTAGATGTTGTTGAAGTAGATATTTACTATCAAAGTCTTTGTAATTACCTGCTTAAAGATGTTTATTTAATAGATGATCGTAATGAGCAAGTATTAAACAATGATACTTTGCCCGAAGGTGTAGTCGTAATAGGCAAAAGCGGTAAGTTTAATAAATCTAAACATACCATGGCAGGCGGTTCTGTTGGTTTGTTTGAGGGTAAGCGGATTGGCCGTGCTAAGAATTTAGAAAATTTAGCTAAAGAGATCAAACAATTTGATACACGGGTTAACTATTTTAAAGATCAGCAACAGGATCTGCAAAACAAGCAAGCCGCTTTAAAAGCATCCGGCAAAGCCGAAGAATTAAAGCAAAAGCAGTTAGATTTAAATAGACTGAATACTGAGTTAATCACCGTTAAAACCCGCCAGGAACAATATCAAACGTTTATCACTAATAGCCTTAACCGTAAGGATGATATTGCCAAAAAGATAAGCAGTATCAAAGAAGATACGGCTAATCTGCAACCCGAACTTGCTGAGTTAAAAACTCAAAAGCAAATTCAAAATGATTTACTGATCAGCAAACAGACTATTTTTAATGAATTGAATGAGTTTGTATCTGTTCAATCCAATACCTATAACCAGGAGAACATCCGTTTCCATCAGCAGCAGAATAAAGTTTCGGGCTTAATAAAAGATTTGGATTATCGCGAAACCCAAAAAGAACATTTGGAAGGCCGCATTAAACTAAACAGTACCGAACTGGATAAAGTAAAGGCTGCTATACAAGAAAATTTGCAACTGGCAGACAATTCTGATGATGATCTGTTGGAGATGTATTCGCAAAAGGAAGAACTTGAAAAGGCCACCCAGCTTGCTGAGCAGGAATATTATGAATGGCGGGGAAAGATAACCGAAGCCGAATCAGAGATAACAGACCTTCGCCGTAAAAAGGATAATGCCGCTTTTATCGAGAATGAGTTGCGCGAGGAACGCAATAATTTAAGGATCGAACTTAATGCATTAAAAGAACGACTTTCGGTTGAATTTAATGTAGATATTAATGAGCTAATCGATACCGAAGTCCCTGCCGATGAAAGTGAGGATGATCTACTAGAGAAAACCCAAAAACTGAAGAAGCAGATGGATGATTTCGGCGCTATAAATCCTATGGCTGTTGAGGCTTATAACGAGATGAACGAGCGTTACGTGTTTATTCAGGAACAAAAGAAAGATCTGGCTGAGGCTAAAGCATCATTACTGGCAACCATACAGGAAATTGATGATACGGCTAAAGAAAAGTTTATGATGGCGTTTACAATGGTACGGGAGAACTTCATTAAGGTGTTCCGCTCGTTGTTTAACGAAGAAGATTCATGCGATTTGATTTTAACAGATCCTGAACGCCCGCTTGAATCAGATATTGATATTATCGCACGGCCTAAAGGTAAACGCCCATTATCCATCAATCAATTATCAGGCGGTGAAAAAACGCTGACAGCAACCGCTATTCTTTTCTCGCTTTACCTGTTAAAGCCTGCTCCATTTTGTATTTTTGATGAGGTTGACGCGCCGTTGGATGATACTAATATTGATAAATTCAATAACATCATTCGTGAGTTCTCCAAACAGTCGCAGTTTATTGTTGTATCGCACAACAAACGTACAATTGCCAGCACCGATATTATTTACGGTGTTACTATGGTTGAACAGGGAATATCAAGAGTAGTGCCTGTGGATTTGAGGCAATTGGCAGATTAAAACTATTTACTTTTCTCAGTCAAAACCATCCCTCTAAATTTATTTACCAGTAATTTACGGTTCATCGCTTTTTGCTGGTAGATAGAAAGTTTTTGGCTTTGCGCAAAGCTTTGTATTTTAGGACTTATAATACTATACGTTCCATTTTGAACATAATTTAAGGCATGAGCAAGCAACATCTCGGTTGAATCGCCGAAGTTTTTGGTTACGTCGTCACCTGCCAGTATACCAGGATAAGTTGATGATCCCGGAGCCATTCCACTATAATAACTCCCTTGACTAGCTGAATTTTCTACCGAAAATTGCGGCGAATACAAAACATAATGCCCAATCTGGATTGGCATTTCTCCTACTGGTTTGCCGTAGGTTGTATCCCCTATCAATTGCACATTCATTTCAGGCAAAAGGTTATTAATAGTCAATTCACTTGATGATGCGGTTTCGCTTGTTACGATAAAAAATACCCGACTAACATTTAAACTTAAAGCTTTTGCAAAATTGGTTTGGTTATTAGCAACCGTAAACATACCCGGGGTTATCGATATCTTTTTAGCCAGCAAAGGGTAAATGTTATTTTGCAAGTTGCTGTTAAAATAAGTGGTATACATCAAGGTATTACTTTTATCGGCGGGCGCTATCAGGTCGTCTAAGTAAGCGGCTGTCTTTTCTACACCGCCCGCATTATAGCGCAAATCAACCACCAGATCATTTACACCATTAGCTATAAAATAGTTAAAGGCCGTATTTAATTGCGGTTGAGCGTTTGCCAGCGCGGTAAAGCTACCGAATACCATATAGCCAACTACGTGCCCGCTACCTAAATTAAACACTTTATAAAGCAGTACCGGGTTTACGGTGTAAGCTGTTGTGTTTAAGCTAACGTTTTTTGTTGTACCATCGGGCAACTCCACTTCTATACTAATGGAGGTACTATAATAAACAGCATTAATTATAAAATTTGAAGAGGTACCATCGTACGATAGATCAGTATTTCCATTAATGCTTAATATCTGGTAGCCTCTTTGCAAGCCTGCCGCCGCAGCCGGGGAATTCGGATTTACATATTTTATGCGCAAATCATTATCATTAGCATATAAAGGTTCAAAGCCGAAGTCGGTATTGGTGCCGTTTAGTGATGTTTGTTTAGTACCATCATCTAAAAAGGAATATTTTGCGGTTCCGGGTGTTAAAGAATAATACTCATACGGCTTCCCTGTAGCAGAATTTATTTTTAGTTGGGATATTGCGGTAAGTTCGTTTGTTAAAGCGCCAAGATTACTTGTACCGCCATATGAACGCGGGTCGAAGGTATTGTAATCAGGAATTGCATCAAACCATAAATAATCTTCTTTTTCGTAGTAGTAAACCGAATCTTGTACCAAGTTAAAAGATGTGACGAAACCGCCCTTGTTATCTTTTTTGCAAGATACTAAAACTCCTGTTGTTAAAATAATGGCTAAAAAAATAAGTTTCTTCATTGTATCGGGGCTATTTTAACAAGAAACAAGTAAAACGTTTTATTAGCGCAATTTACAAAAAATGCTCAACATTAACATAATCAACACCACTCGCTTCGGCACAAAGCAGGTCATTATTGGTGCTGCCTATCATCATCATATCTCGCCTTTGTAAATTATGTTCAGCAAGCATTTGATTGATTATATCGGGCTCCGGCTTTGGTAAAACTTCGTCGGCAAAATAGCATATCAAAAATTTTTCCAGGCCATGCCATTCGGTATGTTTAATTTTATTGAGTTGTTGAGCCGGATTACCATT
>Ga0302303_10001290_pt1 | contig 16637 bp, 15 predicted proteins | sample III_Palsa_E2_1_FD_194542 | JGI IMG/M metagenome (GOLD analysis project Ga0302303, IMG submission 194542) | Peat permafrost microbial communities from Stordalen Mire near Abisko, Sweden - III_Palsa_E2_1 | ecosystem: Environmental > Terrestrial > Soil > Palsa > Peat permafrost | place: Sweden... | reverse complement strand
TTCCGGTAACCCAACCGTTAGCACCCACATTGGTGGCATTGGTGTTGATGCCATAAATAAATGTTGGGGCGGCCTGCGTTCCCTGAAAAATAAAAATCTGGTTACCTGTAGATGGGGAGAATCCTACCGTACCGGTAAATTCAGTACTGGTTACCCCACTAATGGTTCCGTTTGAAGGGGATACGGTAATAGTTGCCGGTTGTGGTGCCGGGTTGGCAATAGTAAAATTGAATACCGTGCCCGCCGTAATAGCAGAGCCTACTGTCCAGGTGAAGAAACCATCTATGGTTCCTACACTGGTAAAGGCGCTGCCCGTCCAGCCGTTACTGGTAAACTGTATTACCGTGCCCGCCGCTATATTTTTTAATACCACGATGTCAAAATTATCGCTCCCTATAGGCGCCGTTGTGGTGGTATTATAGCCAAAATCATAGCCAACAACCGCTATATCGCCGGGCGATAGGGTGGTTTGTCCATCTGCAAAAGAGGATATCAATAAAAATGAAATTGCAGACGTAATTGCAAGTAAAAGTCTTTTCATATTCATAAGGTTTGCGGTATCATAAAGATGTTGGAGTTTTTAGGGTGTTATATCTTAAGTTTAAATTATATAAGGTTATATTATAAGTTATTGGCTAAAGCTTCGGTAGTAGTTAAAAGTATAGGCTATTATCTCATAATTAAAGCTCATTATCCATAATTTCGCTACAGGAAAATTAAACTTTGAGCTTCTTTACCGTCAATTGGTTAGGTAATAGGTTTTTACTGGTAAAGGGCGCATAATGTTACATGTTTTTGTTTATAATTAGTTAATTAGTTCTCGAATATCGGCCTGTATATTCTTATTCGAAATGTCAATATTTTCAGCCTCTCGTTAAAAATTACAGAAGTATTAAGATTTTATTTACAGCACATGTAGATATGTTGTTTTGTATTCATTGTTTAGGTTTTCTGCAGACAAAGAATTTATTATAGCTGGCAATTGTTGATTTAGGAGTCAGGCGTTTTTAGCTCAAACTTGAAGTTACCTCAAGAATCTTTTACATGATAAATATATACAACATGATTTTAAATTATTGCAAATAATTAAAATTGATGAGATGGCAAAATCGTAAAAGAACAGCAAAGACTGATTGTGTTTTAATTCATCATGCCGCATAAAAAAAAGAACAGATTGTCGGCGCTAAATTATTATTAAAGAGAGGTGATTGGGGAGGTAAAAATACCCTGAAATATACCGTATTTTCACCCTATTTGATGTTTTTATAATATAATTTGAAATCATTTTATATAGGTAACACTGGTGAAAAAACCTTAAGAACGCGTGTAGCTTGCAGAGAGACAAGCTTTTTTATCGACAGAAAAAACAAAAGCCACAGGAAATGGCTCTTTTTACGTTTGAGGTGCCCAGGAGCGGATTCGAACCGCCACATCCTTACGAATGCCACCCCCTCAAGATGGTGCGTCTACCAATTTCGCCACCTGGGCTTTTTTGAAGTATAAAGTCTTAAGTCATTAGTTCTGAGTCTTTTTTAATTGACTTGAACCTTTCGACTTAAGACTATGGACTTAATGGATGTGCCCGAAGAGAGACTCGAACTCTCAAGAGACAATTCTCAACGGCTTCTGAGACCGCAACGTTTACCAATTTCGCCATCCGGGCATTACTGTTACAATCGACTGCTTTAACAAAAGTAAATTCATAACAAGGTTGCAAATATAATCGTTTCGGGCAAAATGCTGATTAAGAAATATAAAAATCTGCCGGGTGTTTGTAAAAAAAGATATAAAGGGTAAATTCACCAACCAATTTATTCCATTATGTTAAAGAAAACAAGCATTACTCTGCTGTTGGCTATTTTATTTTGCCTTGCAGCATCGGCACAAAAGGCTGATGATATTTTAGGAAAATGGATTAATCCTAGCGGCGAGGGCCAGGTTTTGATCTATAAAAAAGATAATAAATATTACGGCAAACTAGTTTGGCTAAAAATTCCGGACAGGGATGGCAAACCCAAAATGGATATAAAGAATCCGGACAAAGCTTTACAGTCGCGCCCGGAATTAGGCTTGGAATTGTTGCAGGATTTTACCTTTAATGGTGAGGATGTTTATGAAGACGGTACTATTTATGATCCTAAAAGCGGCAAAACCTACAGCTGTAAAATGACACTGGAGGGTACCTCGCTAAAAATAAGGGGCTATGTTGGCATATCGTTATTTGGCCGCACAGAAGTTTGGACACGTGTAAAACAATGATAAATAATTTAAAAACAGTACTTCTTTCAGCCTCCTTTTTATTGGCCGCTGCGGCTTTAAAGGCGCAGACTATTGTGAACCTGCAGCAGGGCAAACCGTCGAGTATAAGAGGGATGTCGGTTATTGATGATAGCGTTGCATGGATAAGCGGCAGCAAGGGCTATGTTGCCATAACCCATGACGGCGGCAAAACCTGGCAATGGCAGCAGGTTAAAGGTTTTGAGAAAGCCGATTTTAGAGCTATTGAAGCATTTTCTGCTACTGATGCAATTATCATGAGTTCGGGCACCCCGGCAATGGTATTAAAAACTACCGATGGTGGCGCCAACTGGCAGGTAAAATATACGAATGCTGATACCACGTATTTTTTTGATGCGATGGGTTTTGCTGATAAAAATCATGGTTATATCCTGGGCGACCCAATAAAAGGTAAATTCCTGATTATGGAAACCAAAAACGGGGGCGAAACCTGGCTGCCGTTTAAAAATCAACCGAATGCCTTACCCGGCGAAGCGGCCTTTGCTGCAAGTGGTACCTGTTTTAGGGTTGAAAAAAATAAGCTAACCATTGTTAGCGGAGGTTTTGCCAGCAGGGAGCTAACATTGGTAACAAAAGGCGGTGCAGATGACTGGCTTCAAAATAAATTACCGTTTCCAAATCAAAAATCGAGCGAAGGTGCATTCTCTGTGGCCATAAAAGGTACTACAAAAGTTTTTATGGGCGGCGATTATGCTAATGATAAGCGCACCGATTCGGTAGTGTGTTATACTTTAAATGATAAAACGAAACTTGCATTTCCAAAACAGGGGCCTAATGGTTATCAATCATGCGTTGAGTACGTTACCGGAGCTGTTTTTTTGGCAACCGGTACGCCGGGCAGTAATATCACCATAGATAACGGCAATACCTGGACTAAAATAGACAACACCAGCTTTAACGTTTGCCGCAAAGCTAAACACGGAAAATTAGTTCTATTGGCAGGAAACGGTGGAAAGACTGCCATTTTAAAACTATAGTTTACTGGCAATGAATGGCTTAAAAGTCATTAAAAATAAATTAAAATAAAGCTTGCACGAAATATATAATAGTCCTATATTTGCACCACTTTAAACAAAAGGGATAAAGTACGATTCCGTAGCTCAGCTGGTAGAGCATAACACTTTTAATGTTGGGGTCCTGGGTTCGAATCCCAGCGGGATCACTTAAAACCGCTTAATTTTATTATTAAGCGGTTTTTTTGTTGAATTTTGTGCGGATACTGTGCGGTTTGTTGTTCTTCATTCAATTTGAGAAGATTTATACCGAACAAAGCCAATCCTTTTTTCCCCGGCACTTTGGTCGCACCCCTGTTGTGATTTGAAAATGTTAATTTGAAAAGCAGCAAGCGGAAGTTGGGCAGAGCCCTACTTTGCTTGCCCTACGCTTCGCTACGGGGGTTTGGAGTATACCCAAAGTATACTTTGCCGCCTTAGCACTATCGGGAGCCGCGAAAAAGGTATACTCGACGGTATACCCAATGCCCGACCGCACGTGGCCGACGCTCGCAGGTCAAAAGGCGTTCGTCAATAACTATTCAGCAAAAAATCACGCCAGGCCGTTCAGCACTTGCCTTTGATGTGTTTATTTTTAATTGCAAAGGCAAAAGCTTCACGCCCCGACCGGCTGACAGAAGCCGTCGGGGAATGCCTGTCATGCTTTTTGCGTTCATAGTCATTTCCTCACAGCAGCTATCTCTGTCCTGTCCGCAACCCACTGATAGAAGCGGGTAACGGCCAGCCCAGCCGCTGCTCTTTGTTTGGCGCGCCTGCGGTTTCAGCAACCACCCCGCCGAGACACAAGGCCAAAGCATGGGGCTGGCGCCCGGTCGCCCTATCGGGCTTCTCCCGGCCGGGTTGCTTACACGCGCGAGCGGCTGCGCAAAAAAAAAAGAAACCCGGCCCCTACACTACCGGAACGGCGGACAAATCCCGACGCACGTGGATGCCATTGCTGTTTAATTGGGGGCAATCTTCCAGTGCCCCCAAACCCCTCTGGATCGTTTCCGTGCCGGATGGAAGCCCGCACGATCAGCCCCACGACCCTGGCTTCCATCCATCACGAAAACGTATTGTTGCTTTAAAAAGAAAACTCTTTAATATTTTGCCGGTATGCTTATAATTTGATTATACTTATCCTTTCGGCCCAATTAGCCATCTCAATATTCATATTTGGGTTTAGGCTTTATACTTGAAGATATTTCGTATCCCTTTATAGCAGAATTTATTTCTATACTCATTTCGGTTTTTCCATTATAATGGAATAAATCGGGCTTACCGCCTTGACCAATATCTCCAATTAAGTCATGCATGGTTATTTGGGTTGAGTGTAGTATAAAGCCATACTCATCTACAAAATCAATATTTATACTACCATCCGCATAATTTTCCCGTAAGTCATTTAAACCAACAATTTGGAGTGTGTAATAAAGAAAATTACCTCTATATAATGTTTTCATGGTCGTGTACGCATCTTTTTTTATAAAACTTAAACTCTCTTTTCCTAATTCCCTTTGAGATGGTTTAGACACCTCAAATTTCCTAATATCAGAAGCGTTTAAATCTCCTATTTCTCTAAGTTCATTATCAATAATCTTGTAAATTTTGTGATCGTGAATAAAAGTATTCTCTCCAATTTGTGTATTAGTATTCGAGCAGGAATTAAAAAGCAGCAAACTGAGTGCTAAAAATGTGATAGTAAAGGTTTTCATTTTGTTGTATTTTAGGTTAAAAATTATTTAGCTTATTGACCGGATATCTGCTTAATGTTAGTTACAACAATCTCCGGCCTGCCTCTATAATTGACAAGCTTTCCGGTGACCGTTATAGCTCTATTTTTAATAGCCCGTGCCATACCTTTCGTTCCTTTCGTTAGCACCAAAGTAAGCAACTGATTAGGATAGGCCGCGCCCAGGTTTACCAGTACCTTATTACGAAGGGACTTGGTTTCATAAACCTTAGCGGTGACGGTGACAGTTTCCTTAATGTGGTTTTCCGCGTCGGTAATCTTAATTGCTTTGGGGGCCTGTTTGTTTAAATTAGCGGGTTCTTTAACCGATATCGCGCCATTTACTTTAACCATTTCAAACAACTGATTTAAAATGCCCGCCAAACGGATCCCGGCTTTTTCAATACGATCCTGTATGATACCGATATGAGTTTCGTAATACCTGTTATTAGCCTTATGGCCATGCATTGCAGCTACTTCGGCGTACAATCGCGTACTGAGCTGGTAACTTTCCCAAGCCCAGGTGATCAGCGGGTCACCTTGCCATTTCTTAATTTGTTCGGGTGTTGGATGATCATATTTTTTAGCCAGTTTTTCATAACTCGATCCCGCTTGATGCAGCAATTTAGTGTCCCAAAGGCTGTGCAGGTTTGTACCATGCCCATCATAGTTTAATTGTATTGTATTGCCGCCTTTGTCTTCGACCCGGCTCACATGCATGGGCTGGTGTATGTCGCCTACAAAATGGACGATAAATTTTAATGCCACAATTTGCTGATTGCGGCTTGACGATGGATTTGTTAAGATATGTTCTTGCTGCAGCAGCACGCTGTAAACATTTTCAGTTTTCATGCTTTCAACCCGTTGTTTAAACTCGGGGAAAGTTAAACCTAAGGGGAGGTTTAAAAAATGCCAGGACTCGGTTTGCCTGTACTGCGGATCCAGTCTGACCTCATCCGCCCAGGTGCTTACATCGGCAAGGCTTTGACTGCCAAGTAAAGCCTGGACACCCGCCTTTGCTTTAGCGCTTAAATGGTTTTCAGCAATCCTGCCAATGGTACGGTGCCCGGTAACGCCCCACGAAATTAAACCGATGCTACAGAGGGTAATTAAAACAATGAACAGGTATTTTTTCATAGGAGTAAGTTCAATTTTTTAATAACCAGCAAAAACAACCAAGTAATGTTCAACCGCTCTCGAGGCTGGATATTTTTAGTCTTTCTCATTTAATTGATATAAACTAACATATTGCAATTTTGGCAACGCCCGGTAAACTTCTTCTTAAAATTATATTGATAAAGTTGGTATAAAAACACAGGGCCAAATAGGACAAATCCGCCTAATGCTAATTCCCATAAACCAGCCAAAACTAATAAGATAAAAGGGGATAGCAGGACAAATCCCATTATAGTACCTCGCTTATAATATGCCTTATCGCGCCTAAGAAACTTATATTGTTTACAATTAGGGCATTGAGTTGGGTTACTCATTTCTTTATTTTTAAATTAAGACATTGATATATTTTTGATCTGCGGTGAGTAATAATTTTACAGCTGTAATAACTTCTCATTAAGCCACCCATTTTATTTTGAGAATCGACATAACTCTTAACATTAAATGTGCTGTCGTTTATTTTAGTTAGCATAGATTCGTCATAAACTGGGAAACTGGCCGAACCGGGGGATAACAAATAATGCTCAACGGACAACTGAGAATCGGTGTAAATCTCTATTCCTTTGAATGTATCAATTTGTTGGCGTATAGAACCGTAAGCGATAGAAATAACGCAAAGCATGGCGATGCGATTTAAAGAATGGTTTAATTTCATTGTTGTGTCGTATTTAGGGTTAAAAAATATGGCGTGACTATTGTACCAATCCGCCACCCAGGGTTACGACGCCCCACAGACACAAAGATACAGCCACGCCATTTCGGCGCACTTGTAGCTTTGCATTGTCTGTTATATCGAGGTCGTAATTCGGGCAGCAATACTAAACTTAGTACATTATTATTCCGGGTTCCTATTCGGAGTTTACCGGTTTCTTTTTTGCACTACGTGCAAGTTTGTTTTTTTTCCATTGTTTCAAAATTAAGAAATTTAATCGCATATTTTCAAAGCTAATGACCAGCGCATTTCTGCGCGTTAAAAATTCAAAAGCAGTCATCAAAACTAAAAATACTACAGCGTTTCAAATAAAACACTGTAGTAAAAACAACAGTGTCGAAAAATAAAAATAAAACAGTGTTACATTTTAGAACAAAAGCCACTCATTATGCCCTGTAGTAGTCGCCAAGGCACTTTATGACACTTGAAAATTTACTACAGAAAATAAAACACAACAAAAATATAACACTTCCAAAATAACTGTAACGTGCTTTTTCGGGGCTGTGCGTAGCGTTTTGCATCCGCTTGGAAAACTTTTTACAGTACCTTTTTACCTTACCTTGAACCAGATAAACAGTATTTGAATCTAAAAAAACATCCATATTTCAAAAAGCAGACAGTGTCATATTTAAAAAATAATACAGTGTCATATCTTACTTCAAAAATCACTAATTATGCCCTGTGGTAGTCTTAAAGGCATTTTAAAACAGCTAAAATTTACTTCATATATTAAAAAAATAATCCAAAATAAGACAGTCGCCAAATAAGTGGGAAGTCTATTTTCGAGGCTATGCTTGGCGCACTGCATCCCTGGTAAAGAAATTTTGCAGTACCTTTTTGAAATCATCTCGCGGTATTTCCAAGGGTGCCGAAACGTTGCATGTGGAAATCATGCCTGCCGAATCGTTCCGTATCCTATTTCTTTCAACTTCTTCGCGCAAAGTTTCCAGTCATTATTACATTCAAGTTCACAAAATACATTTACCGGGTTAAAACCTTTCGACCCTTCAAAATTTGTGGCATCTGTAAATACATAAAGGATCCTTCGTTCGGTGCAATAATCGGCGCTTATACCACTGTCTTTCCCAGGCCTACAGTAACGTTTACGTGTGCCCCTGTCAAACGCAGGCTGGTACGTCCAGCCGTAGTTTAGCAACAACACTTCTACATCACCGTTAATATTAAAATCGTCGAATACATTAACCTCTGTACTGTTAGCACGATACGCCCTTTTAACCATCACAGGGGCTTCGAAAACGTAGTTGAATATTTGTGCTTTATGATTAAAATATGCGTTGTCATCATAAGACTGGTATCTGAAACGGCACACATCTTTAACAGCAGTATCAAAATATTTGCCATCAATTCCGTATGCCTCAAAATACATTCGTATAGCTTCAAAATGTTGGCTATGCTTGCTTTTGTTTGAAATGGGTATCAGTCCCCAATAGCCCGTACCGCTAACCGATAACCCGCAATAAGCAACAAACGGCATATTGGTAACTATGTTGAAAATTTCCGACATCTTTTCGGACGGTAATTTGTCCAGGTCGAAGCAGATCAGCCCGGTATGTGCGGCCACGTTCTTCGCGCTCCGGGTAGGCTTGCAAATCGCGGATGGTGTTATGCCCGGTAAATAGGCTTTCAATATATCCCTTTCGGCTTTGGTGGATTTTGAGCGAATATTTAATACCTGGTCCTTGTGGCTATGATCGTTCAAATAATCAAGCAGGTTTATATCAATCGCGTTAGCTGCATAGTTGTTATATTTTGAAACTGTTTTATTTAGTATTGACTCCATTATTATTTTGGTTCAAATTACTTTATAAACTGAACTGAAATACCTATACCAGTTACCTATTTCAGTCCAGTTAAACTCAACTGAAATACCCCCTATATGTATAGGGGTATTCATGTTAGTTCGGTTCAATAAGTGGTTTAGTGGGTTCTTTATTATTTATTGAATACTTACAGGCCTTTGTCCCCGGCGTACCTGTAGTAATGATATATTTAAATTGTAACCAATGTGTAATCCATTCATCCGTTTTGTTTTTCCCAATATCATAACCCAAATGCCTTGAAATATTCGCACTTCCCGCTGTTCTCAATTCACTCCTAATCATTTCAGGCTGGATACTAAAAATATCTTTTGTAATCGCTTTGTGCGATACAGGGGGAACTTCATAAGGGGCCGATTTTTTGCGCTGTTCGGAGCTGGCCGCCGATTGTGTATAACCATCAATAATGTTTGGCAATCCGTCAATATCTATACTAAATGCAATAGATTCAAAGTCTTTATCCTTGCAAAATTCCGGAGAAATAACGCTGACATTTTTATTTTCAGCTTTGCTTACAGACACTACAGTTTGGCATTTATTTGTCAGTTCCGCTCCTAAATGCCCCCTGGCGTTTGAATCTCCTTTATTTTGATGTAATACCGTAATGACGTGGATATTTAAATCCTGTGTCCATTTAAGTAATTTAGTTGCAATCATACAGGCCTGTTCCTCATCATTGATAGAAGTAATCAAATCCCGGATACCGTCAATTACCGCCATGCCAATATTTTCAGTATTATAAATGGCAAATTCAATCACTTGTAATCGTTCTGCAGGTGCAAGACCTCTCAATGAGTAAACTATTAGATTAGCCGGTAATTGTACCCGTGATATGTCGCAAATACGTTTTAATGCTTTTTGTACATAATACCTACTTTGTTCTGTATCAAAATAAAGGACAGTTTTTTTATTATCAGGAAAGGTTGCTAAGAATACTTTTTGAAAGGGGGTACCGCTGATTAATGCTGCCGCTAAAATCAACGACAATGCAAATGTTTTACCAGCTTTAGCCTTGCCTATCAATAGCGTAAAATCGCCTAATGTGCCGAACGTATAGCGTACGCCATCAATAATAATTTCAATGCAAATAGGTGGTATGGGTATAATGTCGTTTACGTTTACACGACAATTGCTTAATAGCGCTTTATAATCAGGTTCTTTCAATATCCCCGGCATATTCGCTAAAGCTTGCTCTGGGTTATTGTGAATCATAATTATTTAGCTTTGGTTCGTGGACCAATTTTATATTAGTGGTTAAGTACCATGCTTTATAGCCAGTTTCTTTACAAAGTTGTTTAGAAACTTCCCATAGTTCCCCGGCCTGTTCCAGGTCGCGTTTATATCTACAAATATTCTTTTGTGGAATACCCGTGGCCTTACTGGCCATTGAAGCGGTAGCGATATGATTTTGAAGAAATAGGAATATGGTTTTTTTTTCTTTTTGGGAGTTCTTATCTTTGATTTGCGAAGTCAAAGTATTTAAAGGAGTTGTCATTTATTGGCTGCTCCTTTCTTATTTACATAAGCCTCAATGTCGGGCCATCGGATACGTACTTGCCTGCCTATGTTAAAGGATATTAGTTGGCCGGAGTTAACTAATTTATCCAGGGTGGGTAAGGAAACGCCTAAATGATCGGCTGCAAGCTGTCGGGTTGCAGGTGGCTGGGCATTAGCCGGGACATTATTAGCAGGGCTGCCCGTATTAATAAGATGATTTATTAACGTCTCTACCCTTTCAAAACGTTCTAAGATTTCCGCATGTGGATTGTACATATTGACCTGTTTTAATGTTTAACAGGTGCAATTTTGTGTTAATTGGCTTTTCGTTTTTTTCGCGAAAAGAATGAAATAAATGAAACTAAGTCATTTACTTTAGGCGGTTGCAAGAAGTTTAGAAACATAGTCTTTAGCGCCATCGATTTCATTTTTGCAATAATCTGTGCTATCGTCTTTATATTTCCTAATCGCTGCACCTATTCCCTGTTCTGTTCCGGCAAAACCAAATGTCGTATTTAATGCTTTTTTTAATTTGCTTTGGCCAATGTCAAAGGCATTTATATTTAAATGATCAAGTCTGTCCAACGCAACAACCATTAAAGCAAAACTTTTTGCCTTGTTTTCAGCATTGTACCCAATTAACAATTTATCAATTATTGAAACTTCCTTTAAGTAGCTTTCAAAGCCTGTATGTACAGGTGAGGGAATGATATTTTGTCCAATACTCTTGACTGTATTATTCGTTGCATCTAATTGCTTTGTATTATCGTTTTTTTGTTCATTCGGTACATAAGTATCAGCTTCAAGAATTTTCGCCCATGCTTTCCATTTCATTTCACCTGGCACCCGAACACCGCAATTTCTGGTGGCCCATTTGCTGGGCTGGTAAATAGATAAATTTTCAGGCTCGATACCCTTAATTTCTTGCTTCAAACCTATTTCAAGTCTGTCAACAATAGCGGCGCGTACACTTATCTCATAATCAAGATCATTTAGAAAATATGACGTAACTATAAAACTACCCGCTCCTTCTAAGCTTCCTTTAAAATGTTCAATAGCTGAATACTCTTTGGTAACTTTAACGCGATAGTGCTCACAATTAACCTCAAATTGTCGTAGAGCATCCCTATTATTTTTTACCTCTTCTTTATATTTTGCAATTACTGCAATTAAATTCCTTAAATTTTTAATTTCTTTAGCCGCAATCTCCGGGGTTTCGCGTAACAAATCCTGTATAGGCTGTTTAATTAGGTCATTAATTTCATCAAGATAAAACAGACCATGTGTTATTGGATTACGGCGAACCCAATAACTTTGGTTTTCATAATATACAATACCAATATGAAATGTCTTTATGATATCCTTTAGCTGATTAAAATTTTCCATTAAAGTACACCCTCATTTACAACTTTCATAGTCTGCCTATTCCATATTTCCCTCATCATTTCGGCCTTTTCTTTGGGCGTAACCTTAATATAAAGGTTAAAAGCTGCCTCGGTGCGGTGCCCGGTTACCGCCATTATTATTGAAGTTGGTACACCTAAGTGATACATATTTGATGCGAACGACCGCCGGGCGCTATGTGTTGTAATTAATTCGTTTAGAGGTTTATTTATAATTACCTTTTTACCGGCTACGGCTTTTTCCAAAGCGATATTTTCAGTTAACCCGGCTAATTCCGCAGCATCTTTAATATAGGCGTTAAGTTTAACATTTGAAATTGCCGGGGGCAAGCTATTAATTGTTTTGCCATCATACCGTTTCATTATCTGCCGTATTGTTGGATGGATCGGTATAGCAACATTTTGGCCTGTTTTTGCGGTTTTAATCTCTATAAAGTCCCCTTGAATATTTTTAGGTTGTATGTTAGTAAAATCAGAAAAGCGCAAACCGGTATAACATCCTATTAAAAACAAGTCGCGTACCCTCTCCAGTTTGGTATTTTCCGAAAAATCAAAGTCGGCAAGTATTTCTAATTGGCTTTGATTGAGGTAAATATTTTCGACCTCAGATTTAACCTTTACGAAATTTTTGCTTGTATACTTTTCGTTCTTATGAAGTTCATCTTCCCTGGCTTCATTTAAACATAATTTTAAAAATTTAATAACCGCGCCAAAATAGTTATTGGATAAACCTTCAATGTTGTATGCCCAGTCCTTAAAGTCTTCATAAAAATCAAGATCAATATCTGTAAACAACAATGGCCGTTTATACTTGAATTGATGATGTTTTTTTAAAATGCCAAAAGTACTGTTGTAAGATTTTATTGTACCGGGACTGTACCTTTCCCCGCTGCCCAACACTCTTTTACCGTTTTTTGTATTGTTGATTAATTGTTCAATGTATTCAAATAACGTAAATTTTGTTTTTGGTTTTTCAGTATTCGGGTCACCACCGTCATTTTTAATCAATAACAAACAAGCCTCTTTAAGCTTATCGGGTTCTGGGTATTCCTTGGTTTCCTTTGTAATGGTCTCAAAAGCCCACCCTATCCATTCTTTTACATTTTTAATATCCCTTGATAAATCATCAGCATTTTGCAAGCTGGCGGCTTGCCGTGGCTCTTGCTTATCAGCATTCCAATATTTCGGCTCAATAATTACACCACTACTAAAAACAGATCGTGTGTTATTATACCTCACAAAGCATCTTAGCGGTGTAGGCTTTGATTTATCCTTTGTTTGCTGTAAGACAAATTTAACAGTGAATTTAAACCCGGCCATAATGATGTTTTTGTTTACCCAAATATAATCATTAGTGCGGTAATTGTGCGGAATTATTTTATTTACTTTAATCTCGTTTGGTCTTGTTTGATAACAAAGTGCATTATTTTCTATTTAAAAGGCATATTTTAATTTAGATTACTTCCTTTTGTTTTATGTTTATAGTCCCAGCGGGATCACAAGTTCTGTTTAAACAGAGATAAAGCCTTTCAATCGAAAGGCTTTTCTTGTATAAAAAGCTTTTTCGGGCGATCTTCAATACATTTCAGGTCATAGTAATTCAAAGCGTTCGGTAAACTATTCGGTAACCTATCGAATTTTCCGAATTTTAGGTTACCGAATTTATCGGCCCACTGATTTTGACGTTGTGGAGGAACCATGGTTTCACCTCAAAATATGGCTAAATGAAAGTAAATCAGGAACTTTCGATCTTATTCTGGCTTTGGAAAGCCAAACAAACTAAAGACGGCATGGTGCCGATCTATGTGCGAATTACAGTAAACGGGCTGCGCGACGGATTCTCTTCCAGTAAGAAAATCCATGCAGATTACTGGAATGAAGAAACTGGCTTTGCAGTCAGGGCATGTAAAGATGCCGTTTCCATTAACAATTACATCACCAAAACAAGCAAAGACCTCGAAAGGTGCTACAATGAATTATGTGATGAGCACGATGATGTTACCGCAAAGATGGTTAAGGATGCCTTTTTATTCAGGTCGGAACAAAAACCAACGCTCATGAAGGCATTTCAAGTGCATAACGATGAGTTTGCGGAACGGGTGACGAAAGGCATAGGGACAAAAGGCACCTTAATGCGCTATGAAAGGCTGCGGGTAAAAACGCTTGCCTATCTGAAAAAAAAATTCAATGCAACAGACATCATCCTCGAAGAAATCCAGTATTCGTTTGCTTCGGGTTTTTATCATTACCTGCTGATGCAGGACATTGATGAAAATGCTTCCATGAAATATGTCAAGACCTTAAAGCAGGTGTTGACCAAGGCAGTCAACGAGGGCATGATCGTACATAACCTAATCAACAATTTTAAGTGTCCCTATAAAGACCCTGAGCGCGATCACCTGGAAATGGATGAGCTGATTAAAATGTATGGCAAGCATATCGCCAGCCGCCGCATCGCCGAAGTGCGGGACGTTTATGTGTTCTGCTGCTTCACGGGTTATGCCTTTGAAACTGTTTATGCCCTGGAGCCGGAGAATATATTTACCGGCGTGGACGGCGGCTTGTGGATCACTAAAAACAGGGCGAAGTCAGGTACAGAGGAAACAGTTCCGTTGCTGCCCATCGCATTGGAAATCATTGAAAGATATAAAGATCACCCCTATTGCGTCAACGAAAATAAGCTGTTACCGGTTAACTGTAACCAGCGCTTCAATTCGTATTTGAAGGAACTGGCAGACATTTGCGACATAGATAAACACCTGACCACCCACACGGCAAGGCATACTTTTGCGACTACGATCACTTTAGAAAATGATGTTCCGATTGAAACCGTGAGCAAGATGCTCGGGTATAAAGATATCCGAACCACGCAGATCTATGCGCGTATGACCAAACGGAAGATCAGCAATAACATGAAAATGCTGATGGGTAAAATATTTGAACCGAACGGCCGGATAAGAATAGCGGAAAGCGCCTGAAAATTTGAGGGTGGCACCCTCAAACCGACCTATTAACATGTTTCTCACTGGGTATTTTTGTATTCTATCAATTTTAAAATATGGAAGTACAAATCATAACAAAAGAAGACCTGGAGCAGTTTGGCGAGAAACTACTCCAGGACATAAAAGGGTTACTCGGCAAACGGTCGGAAGAACCGAAAAAATATCTGAAAAGCTACCAGGTAATCCCCTGATGTCGTTCACAATAAAAATCACGAGCAAGCGGCTTTCCCTTTCCACTCATTACCCATCTATAAACGTTTCCACCCGTTTATGCTCGCGCGAAATGGATAAGTTTTTTCCAGTTTTTGTACCGGATCAGCGAACGGATATTCCTCGGTCAAATTCTTTGACAAAGCAGATTATAATACGACATAAGGCAATAAATAAGGCGGCAACCTTTCAGCCAACCGCCTTCTGAAATCAGATCATTTCTATTTCAGCCGCTATCATGATATGAGGGCTTAAACATAACAACTCAGCATCTTTCTCCGTATGTTTCACTAACTCCAACAGGCGTGATCGTTGTTCTGCAGACGACCAGCTTTCAAAATATTTGCTGTCTAGCCAGGCCATTCCTTCTACGGCGAAAAGATCAAGGGGTTTAAAACCTGCCGATTCAAACTCTGCAATTAACGCAGCAGGCCGGTGAAAATAGGCTTGGGCCAACATGCCAGGAATGGAGCCAGGGGGATAATGGCAGCTTGTCGAAAGTTCTTCCTTACACATCGAAAAGACATCAGGGTGGTGTATCAGGCCATTTTGAAGCGCAGCTAATGTAAAGGCGGAATAGGTAATCGCGAAACCTAAGACCATACCGCCAATTCTTAATATCCTCCGCGCTTCTTTTATTGCCGCGATGCGCTCTGCTTCATCCTGAAGATGATAAAGGGGGCCGTGTAAAATGACCACATCTGCGCAGTGGTCTGCTAAAGGCAATTGTCTCGCTTCACCAAGTATTGCTTTAAAGGGATGCCTGGATTTATGTGAACGTTTTTCAGCTTGCCGGATATGCTTTATAACAGGATCGATTAAAAAAACCTGGTGGCCGAGGTTTGCTAACCACTGTGAATAATGACCGGGACCGCCACCAATATCAGCGATAACACCATTTGATGAAGGTAAATAACGACTTATTAAATCTTTGTTTCTTTCAAATTCAAGGGGGCCAAGCCCCATTTTTAACCTTGATTCTTCAGCACTTTGTGCGTAAAAGTCATCAATTGAGGGATCAATATAGTTCATTTAGTTTCATAAAAAAATATACATAAGCATCTTATAGGCAGATCGGGCGATCTGCCGGCTAACAGGAACACTGATAAGTGTCGCTGTTTCGTGTATATTTATGAAACAATTTTAATAGGCCAAAGATAACATAAAATGTAAACGATTTGGTTTTTTCATTACCGTACGGCAAATGTGCGGAAGCGTACAGTCCGTTCAAATGAATATTATTCTATTTTACTGTAGTTCAATTACTTAATTAGGTGGCATTATATTAGCAATTGCTATATTGCTAAAAAACAATCGATATGATCGCCCTCGGGGAAGCACATTATTTAGGCACACTGGAACACTTCCGGCAATTGGATGGTTTGACGGCGAGCGTGACATCCTACCCGGATATAGCCTTTTCGGAGCACCTGCATTACCATGAGGCCCTGCACATGAGCCTGGTGCTACGGGGCGGTAATCTGGAAAAACGTAAGTCGGCGGCGATTGAACGGCTGCCAGGGACGATGACTTATTATGACGCTGGCGAATGGCATCAAAGTACGCAGACCCGCAGGTTGTCGCAGAGCGTCAACCTGGAGATCAGCGATACCTGGCTACGGCGCTATGCGCTAAAGCCCGACCTCAACCGGCCGGCACCGGGTAAGGCGGCGCTGCTATTAAAAATCTACCGCGAACAGATATGTGGCGACCAGGATTCAGCGCTCGGTATGGAAGCCCTGGTACTGGCGATCTTAAGCCCGGCTACTACTGTAGGCCG
>Ga0302303_10001288_pt1 | contig 16655 bp, 9 predicted proteins | sample III_Palsa_E2_1_FD_194542 | JGI IMG/M metagenome (GOLD analysis project Ga0302303, IMG submission 194542) | Peat permafrost microbial communities from Stordalen Mire near Abisko, Sweden - III_Palsa_E2_1 | ecosystem: Environmental > Terrestrial > Soil > Palsa > Peat permafrost | place: Sweden... | reverse complement strand
AAACCTGGACCGTGGGCACGCCCGGGGTCGCCGTACCGGTGAGGTTTACTATCTGAGGGGTTCCATTGTTATTCGTGACAAAAAACTGTCCGGACTCGGGAAACGGCGAGATAATCGTCTCGTTTGGCTTGAACGAAATCAGCACGGTGCAGCTCGAATAAGCCGCCAGGGTAGAGCCACAGTTGGTTGTATAGGTGAAGTCCGGCGGAGCAGCCATAAAAAGGTTGAGAGGTGTTGCCGGTGTGCTGCTGGTATTGCTGATGTTCACGGTCCAGGGGTTGCTGGCTGTGCCGGCCGGTTGGTTGCCGAAGGTGACGGTCATTGGGGAAACCACCAGCACAGGCGTCGAGGAAGTTCCTGTGCCGCTTAGTGTCACCGTCTGCACACCATTGCCGGTGGAGGCGTTGTCGGTAAAGGTGAGCATGCCGTTGAACGCTGTGGCGCTTTGCGGCGAGAAGCTCACCTGTAGCGTGCAGGTGGAGTACGCCGCCAGCGTGCCGCCGCAGTTATTCACCAAGGTGAAGTCGGTCGTGTCGTTCAGCGCGATGCTGGTAATGGTCAACGGATAACCGCTGGTATTGCTGAGCGTCACGGTCCAGGGATTGCCGGTTGTGCCCTGCATCTGGTTGCTGAAGCCGATGGAACCGGGTGAGACCGTCACGGTAGGCGAGTTCGATGTTCCTGTTCCGGTGAGTGTGGAGCTCAATGGGCTATCGGTGGTGTACGCCGTAACTACCAGCGTTCCGGTAAAGCTGGTGGCCGCGGTGGGGTTGAAGGTCACGAGGATGTTGCAGGTCGAATATGCTGGTACGCTGGTGCCGCAGTTGTTGGTCTCACTGAACTCGGTGGGGTTCGCGCCTGCGATGGTGATGCCAGCCAGCGGCGCTGCGATGCCGCTTTCATTGCTTAGAGTTGCGGTCCAGGAGTTGCTGATGCTACCCACCGGTTGATTGCTGAAGGTGATCGGATTCGGCGACAGCAGGAGAACTGCATTGTTCAAGCCGATGCCGCTCGTCGCAATGCTCTGGGTTGCGTAAGTGGGAGCTGTTGCGTTGAGGGAATTGTCGATGATGTTGGCCGTTCCGGTCAGTGGGCCGGTGGTTGTCGGCTTAAAGCTTACGGCGAGCCCGCAGGACGCGCCGGCCGTGAGAGTGGAACCGCAGGCAGGAGCAGTTCCATCGCTGGCGCCGATGATGGTGAAATTGCTGTTCGAGGCAGCGATCGATGAGACCGTCAGCGGAGCGTTGCCGTCATTCGCGATGGTTACCAGCTGTGGGCTGTCGCTGCTGGTTGAGCCTATGAGCGTCGAGGCGAAGTTGAGTGCAGGCGCATCCACAAAGTCCAGCTTCGTCACCGCGTTGCTGACTGAGTCGGCGACGAAGACGTCGCCGCTGGCATCCAACGCCACGCCGTAAGGATTGCTGAAGATGCCGCCCAGTGTGCTCACGCAGGTAGAAGTGGTGCAACCAACCGGAATCTCCATCACCACATTGCTGTTGTTGCCCGCGACGAAGACGTTACCGCCAGCGTCTACCGCTACGCCTGTGGGCTGGTTGAATCCTCCACCCAGCGTGCTTACGCAGGTGGAGCTGGTGCAGCCAACCGGAATCTCTTTTACCAGGCTGTTGTTGTAGTCCGCGACGAAGACGTTACCGCTGGCGTCTACTGCAACGCCTGTGGGTTGGTTGAATCCGCCCCCCAATGCGCTCACGCAGGTGGAGCTGGTGCATCCAGCCGGAATCTCCTTCACCAGGTTGTTGCTGTAGTCGGCCACGAAGACATCGCCGCTTCCATCCACTGCGATCCCGTTGGGATTGTTGAATCCATCGCCCAGTGTGCTCACGCACGTGGCAGTGGTGCAACCCGCCGGAATCTCCTTTACCAGGCTGTTGCTGTAATCAGCGACAAAAACATTGTCGCCGGCGTCTACTGCTACGCCGGTGGGCTTGCTGAATCCACCGCCAAGCGTGGTCACACAGGTGGCGGTGGTGCAACCCGCCGGAATCTCCTTTACCAGGTTGTTAACAGCATCGGCGACATAGACGTTGCCGTTTGCGTCCACTGCTACGCCGGTTGGGCCGTTGAATCCGCCGCCGAGTGTGCTCTGGATGTTGCTGCCGAAGATGACCTGCGGCCCGGTGCCGATGCCATAGACCAACGCTGTCGCAATTACTGTTCCGCCGGAGCCGGTTAATTGCACGGCGCCCATACCCTCGCCCGGATACTTCGGTTTAAAGATCACATTGACGGTGCAGGTGTCGCCCGCGTTGTACGGATGGCTTGTTCCATTCGTTGTGCAGGTGCCGGTATTCGCGTCAGTGAAATCCAGACCGATCGCACCTTGGGTCAGGACGGTAGGCAGACTGCCCAGCGATCCGCTCGTTTCAAAGGTGAAGAGGACAGGGAACGACGCAATAGGCGTACCAACCGGACTACTGCCGGCATTAAACGGATTCGAGTACAGAGTCCAGGTATCGGAGAGGATTACGGGGGGAACTGAATCCCCACCAAACAGCACCAGGGTCCCGGTCGCGGCGTCGTAGGCCATCGTGGAAAGCGACCGACCTGGCGGGCTTGTTACGGGTGATTGCTGGGTCCATGTCGTTCCATTCCATGTCCAAGTGCTATTGAATGCGAACAGAACTACCGTTCCCGTAGCAGAGTCGTAAGCTGCGGGTGACTGAGCTTGTGTGGGAGCGCTTGTTACGGGAGACTGTTGGGTCCATGTGGTTCCGTTCCATGTCCAGGTGTCATTGAAAGTGGTTGAGAGATTAAGCCCCCCGGTTAGCACCACGGTCCCTGTAGCAGCGTCATAGGCCATGCTGGGACCCAATCGACCAGCCGGGCTTGTCGCGGGCGATTGCTGGGCCCATGTCGTCCCGTTCCACGTCCAAGTGTCATTAAAGAAGTTCCCGCTACTATCTGTCCCGCCAAATAACACCACAGTCCCTGTAGCAGCGTCATAGGCCATGCTGGTATTAAATCGAAGAGCCGGGCTTGTTACGGGAGACTGTTGGGTCCATGTGGTTCCATTCCACGTCCAGGTATCATTAAAGAAGTTGCCATTATTATCGTGCCCGCCAAATAGCACTACGGTCCCTGTGGCAGCATCGTAAGCCATGCTGGAATCCAATCGAGCAGCCGGACTTGTCGCGGGCGATTGCTGGGTCCATGTCGTTCCATCCCACGTCCAGGTGTCACCGAGGGCGATCGAGGAGCTATTCTGCCCGCCAAACAGCACAACCGTACTTGTAGCGGGATCATAGGCCATGGCGGCAGTGTCTCTTCCAGTCGGACTGGAAGCCGGCGACTGTTGTACCCAGTTGCTCGCTGATGTGGCCGTTTGCGCCGCTATTCGACCGGTCAGAGACGAAGCCAGTAGACACACAGCCACCAACCCGGCACGAAATGGCCGTTGCAGATAGCTGCCGGATGCATGAGAGGACGTAAATACGCAGAACAGGCCCAAGAAAACCTCACAAAACAAAGGAAATGATGCAGCATGGAACGGACTCTTACACGACAGACAAAAGAACCGGCAACGGTAGAGCCGTGCCGTGATCTTGGCCGATGGGAGGCAAATTGCTCAAAACGGCTGCCCAAACTTTCTCGGATCGCTAGCTTTGTAACATGTTTGTGGGATTTTTATACCACATTTGTGCTATTTCCGAGAGAGGGTTATTGGGGAATTAGCATTTTTGGGCCATTGCGTGCTGTCAGCGCAAGCGAAATCCTCAAAGAACAGTAAGAAGCGCCATAACAATTGCAATGCGTTCAATATGGCGGAAATCGTGTTGGAACGGGTTCACGCACGGAAAAATCCTCATAGCGAGGATATTTATGGGCAAAAGCAATCGATGTGAGTAGTTTCTTGCGTCCGCGCTTGTACCGCTACAGAACGCGAAACACCACTTTGGATCCAGTGACTACTGGAACTAAGTGGTGTTTCGTTCGCGGTTTTAGATCCGCTATTTGCGTTCTGGCATCGGCGCAACAGCCTGACTGCAATGGCCGAAGGTATCGCAGGCACGCACTCCGAAAAACACATTGTCTTTCGAAACCGGAAGTGTGGCAGCGTTGCTTTCCGCTGTCGCACCATATTTCTGAGCATCGGCAGCGAATTGCCAATCATTGGCGGAGGTCTCGCGCCAAACGATTTGATAGTGGACGGGACCGCTTGCCGCCGACGGAGAATCCCACTTGAGCGTTGTGTTGTTATCGAGGTTGGTCGTTACTACACGCACGTTTTGGGGAATGCCTGGCGAAGATGCCAATGTTGCCAGCGTGGCCATGTTCAGGCGAGCGACCTGCGCGATATAGCTGAAGTCATCGAATTTGAGCAGATCGCCGTATTCAATGCCATTTTCAGTCCTTACGTGTTGATGCTGGTGATTGAAGTTTTCACGCCACTCGGTAAAACGAACTGCAGGAAAGTTTTCGGCGCTGAAGGAACTGTGATCTCCTCCGCGAAGGAACCGGTCGAGTCGAAGCTCCATAACGGCAGCCAATGGCTTCAACTGCCCTGTCGGCAAGGGGCGGCTGTCTGGTCGAGCTGGTGGAAAATAGGTGCGGTCAACTGCGAGGACTTCTCTAGCCAATTGCCGCGATGGTGTGTCGTTGTCCATGCCGAGGGTCAGCATTTGCTGGATCTGCTCGATCGGTGCCGAGGGAAGGATTCCTTGCGAGAAGACGCGGACAGCCGACTTATCCTGCAGTGTGTCTCCAGGTGTCGTGTCTCCGCCAACAATGTCATTGTTCAATACGCCTTCGAGCTGCCAACCTTCCGCCTTCGCGAGCTTCGCCAGGTGCCGGCTTCCATTCAAGCCCTGCTCTTCTCCTGCAACGCAAACAAAGACGATCGTCGCGGGAAATTTGAGCTGACTTAATACCCTCGCTGACTCAAGGCTCACCGCAGTTCCGCTTGAGTCATCGTTCGCGCCCGGTGCGGGATCGTGCGTGTTCATGACATCCGTCTCGCGCGTGTCGTAGTGTCCAGTGACCAGATACATGCGCTTTGCCGCGACTGGATCGGTTCCGCGAAGGATCGCATACACATTGCGAATTGGAGTTGGCTTGACGATGCGCGAACGGTACGTTGCCAATCCTGCGAGAGGCTGCTCCACAAACGCATCTTCCTTTACTTCCAAGCAGCCGCCGCATGCTGCGCTGTAGCTTTCGAACTGTGCTTTCAGCCAGTCAGATGCCGCGAGAACGCCTGTTCCCGGAGGAAGATCGGTTTCGATGCTTGAAACGGTACTGCGATTTTTGAACGCAACCAGCGTCTCGATGTTTGCCTTTATCTTTTCCGGTGAAACTTTCTTCAGCGCAGCTGCAATTTGCGAATCGACAGGGGACGCCGCAATAGGGCTGCCTGTCACGGCATAGTCGTGGCGTATGGCGGAGTGGGGAAGCTGCTGAGCAAAAAGACCGGGGGCGTGTGGAGCGAGGAGTGCTGCGCAAGAGAGCGCAGCGAAAAATGGTCGCAACGACGGAATGGTGCGAGGCATAAGGCCCTTTCGTGAGAACCGATTGAGAGGTCAAATTGCTGACGAATTTCGTAATTGTGACTTAAAGAAGAAAGAAAATCGTTGACGCAGCGCTGATATCTGATATCTTAGCCAAAAGTTTACAATTCTTTCTACATAATTTCAACCGATCTGGCTGTTCCTTTTGGAGGTTCGTGTGAAGACCGTTAAGTCACTTTTTCTATTTGTGTTTTTGTTTGTGTTCGTGGCGGCTGTGAGGGCTCAATCCACCGCCAGCCTGAATGGTACTGTGACCGATCCTACAGGCGCTGTGGTACCCGGCGCTCATGTGAAGGTTCACTCGCTGGCAACTGGGCTGGACAATGACCTCGTCAGTAATTCCGACGGAATCTACGTTGCTCCCTCGCTCATTCCCGGTGACTACTCCGTGGTGGCAACTGCCCCCGGGTTCGGCACGGTCAGCGTTCCCAAAGTGACGCTCCTTGTTGATACCAAGGTGGAAGTAAACGTGAAACTCGCCATCGCTTCAGCCGGCACAACTGTGCAGGTGGAAAGCTCGGCGGTCTCGCTGATCGAAGCAACTACCTTCACTGTCGGTCAGGCCATCGATAACAACACTGTGCAGGAGCTGCCCCTCAATGGTCGCCATTTCCTCGATCTCACTGTGCTCACGCCCGGCGGCGTCGTTGCGGATACAAACGGCAGTCTTACAGCCACGAGCCGCGGCCTTGGAGCCAACAGTTTCCTCACTGCCGGCAATCGTGAAGACTCCGTCAATTTTCAGATCAACGGCATCAATCTGAACGACATCAGCCAGAACCAGATCACGTTCCAGCCCTCGATCAGTACGACTTCTGAGTTCAAGATCAACAATCAGACCTTCAGTGCGGAGTACGGCCGCAGCGATGGCTCGATTGTGACCGTATCCACGCGCTCCGGCACCGACCACTTCCATGGAGAAGCTTTCGACTACTTCCGCAACGAAGCACTCGACGCTCGCAACTTCTTCAATCGGTCTTACAACCCCACGACCGGCATCGCCCTGGCGGGAAATACCGGCGACAAGGCACCGCTGAAGCGCAACAATTTTGGCGGCTCGGTTGGTGGCCCCATCTGGCGCGGTCACACATTCTTCTACGGCAGCTACGAAGGTCTGCGGCAGCACCAGGGCATTCTGCAAAACAGCCTGGTGTTCAGCGCGGCCCAGCAGGCAGCCTATGCGGCCAACAAAACCGCAGATCCCATCGCCGCTGCGATCGCGGCTCTCATCCCGCTTCCCAATAGCGGAAACAACTACGTGTCCTTCACTCCCGGTCCTGTGCAGATCGACCAATACAGCGGCGACGTTCTGCATCAATTCAACCAGAACAACTTCCTGCATGGCTTCTATGCCTTCCAGAAGGACGTGCGTACAGAGCCTGCACTACAAGGTGACACGATCCCCGGCTGGGGCGACCATCGCGCCGCACATCGCCAGATCGGCACCCTTAGCTACGTTCACACGTTTACGCCTTCCATCACCAACGAAGCGCGCCTCGGCTTCAATCGCATCGCGATTGCCTTCAACCCGTCTAACCTCATCAGCCCGGCGAGCGTCGGTCTTGTAGATGGACTTACCGGCAACGTAGGGCTTCCTCAGACCACCATTACCGACCTCAGCCTGGTCTTCGGCGGGCCTTCGGGCTTCCCGCAGGGCCGCGATACGACGACCGGAGTACTTTCCGACACGCTGACGATTCAGAAAGGCAAGCACACCATTAAGACTGGTGGCGAATTCCGCCGGTATCTCTTGTACAGCTTCACCGGAAACATCGGCACGCTTACGCTCAGCCAAGCCAATCTTGCCGCGGACGTTAGTCCTGTCTTCAGTATTCAACCGAACATCATCGACTACCGCATTTATGCCGATGCAGCGGGCGCCTTCGTGCAAGACAACTTCAAGCTTGCAACGGGTCTCACACTCGAGTACGGCATCCGTTTCGAATGGAACGGAACTCCGCTTGAAGGTGAAAACCGTATCGCTATCTTCAATCCCAACAACGGCAGTCCGATCCTCACACAGGCCGGCACCAATGGTTTAGGCGCTAATGCTGCCTATAAGCAGAACTACAACTGGGAGCCTCGCCTGGGGTTTGCTTATGATGTTTTCAATAACAGTAAGACTGTCCTCCGCGGCGCTTATGCTTACCTGGTCGATCAGCCAGTAGCAGGCACCGTATCTAATCTGGCCGGCAACCCGCCCTTCACTACTGCGGTCTCCTATAGCAATAGCGCTGCACCAATCGGGTTGAATAATCTGTATAACAACGCAAAGGCGGCTTCGGGCTATGCCCTCGCCTGGACCAACCCTAACCTCAAGAATGCAGACGTCCAGGACTTCAATCTGAATGTGCAACAGGAAGTGCCGTGGGGCATGGTTGCCTCGATTGGATACTACGGCTCAGTTGGTCACCATCTGTTGATTGTTACCGACCCCAACCAGGCCAATGGCGCAACGGCCACCCCGAGCGCACGGCCATATCCTGTACTCGCTGCCAACAGTCCTATCGCACCAGGGGTTTCTATCAACTCCAACATTGCCGAACGCAACAGCAATAGCAATTCAAACTACAACGCAATGTGGGTAACACTGGCCAAGACGATGGCTCATGGCGTCGAGTTCAATATGAACTACGAGTGGACCAAGTCTATGGACCTCAATTCGCTCGGTTCCCAGGGCGGCGCTGTATTGCCAGACAGCAACAACCCTGCCGAGAACTACGGGCTGTCGGACTTCGATGTTCGTCACCACTTTGCCGGTACAGCGATTTATGCTCTGCCGTTTCATAGCAACCGCTTCGTTTCAGGCTACCGGCTTGAGGGCATCCTTCAGTATCAGACTGGCAATCCTGTCAACATTGTCGCCAGCAGCGATGGGTTCAACGGAAACAGTGGCCTGATCCGTCCGACGTTGTTGGGTAAGATCGGCCGGCAGAAGCAATACACCGCCGGCCAGACCAACGTTACCTACTTCCCAAATCCCGGCAACTTTACTTATGGCGGAAATGTTTGCGATATCACCAATTACACTTCTGCCTGCGCGATACAGGTTGTAGCAACACAAACGGGAACGAACGCGGCAACTTCTGCTGTCGCCGCCGCAGGACTAACCACCAACTACACGGGGCTGGGTACCATCCAACGCAACTATGGCACGGGTCCGGGCTTTGCGGATCTTGATCTTTCCGGCGAGAAGGAAACCAAGTTGTTTGAAGGCGTGACATTCACGTTGCGCGCGGATGCATTTGATATCTTCAACCACCCCAACTTTGGCCAGCCAGGGAACAATGTGCAGTCGGCTACTTTCGGCCAGATTTCGGGAACCCGCTTCGCTATCAGCGACGGTGGATCCTCACGCCAATTGCAACTTAGCGCCAAGTTTAAATTTTGAACCCAAGGTGCCCGGGATGCCCTTCGTTTGCTCTTAGAGTGGAGGATATCCCGGGTGTTTTTTCTCTTAATTCAAATTATCCAATGCTAAAACGGCAAAGAAAATTGCCATAGACTGAACGTGTAATATGCCTGATGTGCCTGATTTTCTCGTCAAACTTCCCAGGGTTCCAAACCTGACCGATTTAGCATGCCAAAGCTTAAAGAGGCATATGTTGGATGGCTCACTCGTTGAAGGAGCCCGCCTTACCGAGGAACAATTGGCCAAGCAGCTTGGCATCAGCAAGTCTCCAGTACGAGAGGCGCTGAACCGGCTCGAAGCCGAAGGCCTGATTTGTATACAGTCGCGACGCGGCGCTTTTGTTCGCAAATTTACCTTCGACGAAACGCGCGATCTTTTCGACCTTCGAGTTCTTCTCGAGGCGTATTCGGTGGAGACGGCAAAAGTAACTCCTGAACTGTTACAAGATATGGCGGATAGTATCGATCGCACTCAGAAATTTCTCGATGTTGGCAACAAGCTCGCGCATGTCGAGGAAGACATTCGTTTTCACAGCATGATCGCCGCGAGTTCTGGAAATAAAGAGTTTTACGCCGTTTTCGAAAGCGTACAACAGAAGACGATTCTTTCGCGTTCAAAGACGTATCATCTTTCGCCGTCGAGTGCACCCGTAAACCACCAGAAGATTTATGAAGCGCTGAGGGACGGAGATCGTACTGAAGCGAAACGCATCATGAGCGAACATATTTTGTTTCTGCGAGATTCGCTGTTGGCCTTTATCCAGGAAAGTGGTGAGGGCACTATGCCTAAAGATGAGATGCATCTGGCTGTCCGGCAAGCGTAATAAAACGCTTACCCTTTAGCTCGATCCATGCGGTTTTGCAGCCCTTTCGCTCCAATGTGCAGCTTCGTTAAAATGATTTCCAGAGCGCGCAGTTCTGTTGGCTCCAGTGTCGTGGCTAATTCGCTTTGAAGATGCTGAGCCATTGGAACGATTTGACGATAGACTTTCTTTCCCTGTGGCGAGAGCGCCAGAAGCTGGGCGCGTTGATCTTTAGGATGGGATTTGCGGCTCAACAGATTCTTGTCGCTAAGTCGAATGACAGCCCGGCTCACTCTGACCCGGTCCATCTGAGTCTGCTCGATTACTTCCTGGGTCGATAGCGGAGAGCTCTCTCCCAGAATTGCCATAACTCTCCACTCCGGAATGCTCAACCCAAACCGTTCCTCATAGCGATTCGCAAACGTCCGGCTGATGCGCTCAGACACCACCGAAAGCCGGTATGGCAGAAACTCAGACAAGATGAGGGACTGGTTGGAGTTGCGTTGCGAAGGGTTTGTCCTGCGGTTTTTAGAGGTTGCCATAGCGTGGCTGTCAATCATCTCATCTGAGATGATATATTCGCAAGGCACGGTGAGCAAAGCATCCTGATGCGCTAGAAGTTGTGCAAGGAAGGCTTGGATGCTCGCGGGAGTCTGAAATGGACAAAATGTCTTCGCTTGCTGAGACGAACGACGGCTACCTGAGTGGATTCGGGAACGGGTTTGAAACGGAAGCTTTACCGGGCGCCCTTCCCATTGGCAGAAATTCCCCTCAGCGGTGTGCCTATGGCCTCTATGCAGAGCAGCTGAGTGGCTCTCCATTTACAGCACCGCGGGTGAGCAATCAACGGAGCTGGCTCTATCGCATCCGACCGACGGTGCAGTATTTCAATGGCTTCAAGAAGGTCGAACAGGGCCTGTGGCGAACCGCTCCAGCGATGGATGTTGAGCTTCCGCCCGCTCCAATGCGTTGGAACCCAGTACCGATTCCGAAAGAATCGCTGAGTTTTGTGCAAGGTTTGCGGACGATCACGACTTCAGGAGATGCCGCCACACACGCCGGTATGGCGGCGCATCTATATTTCGCAACGCGGTCTATGGTCAACGAGTACTTCTACAACGCGGACGGGGAAATGCTGTTCGTGCCGCAGGAGGGTACGCTGCGCCTGTGGACTGAATTTGGCATCATCGATATCTCTCCCGGAGAGATATCGGTAATTCCGCGCGGCGTGAAACTTCGCGTGGAATTGACGACGGGGCCAGCACGCGGCTATCTCTGCGAGAACTACGGCGGGGCATTCACGCTGCCGGAACGTGGGCCCATCGGCGCCAACTGCCTGGCGAACCAGCGAGATTTTCTCACTCCCATGGCAGCTTTTGAAGATCGCGACGCGACGGGCACGCTCTACGTCAAATGGGGAGGCGCGCTGTGGCAAACGGAGGTGGTTCATTCGCCTTTAGATGTCGTCGCATGGCATGGCAATTACGTACCGTACAAATACGATCTGCGCCGTTTCTCGCCCGTTGGTCCGGTTCTTTTCGACCATGCAGATCCAAGCATCTTCACCGTCCTTACCTCGCCATCGGAAACTCCGGGGACCGCGAACGTTGACTTCGTCATCTTTCCTGATCGGTGGCTGGTTGCGGAAAACACGTTCCGTCCGCCTTGGTATCACATGAACGTGATGAGTGAATTCATGGGGCTCATCTATGGCCAATACGACGCCAAAATAGGTGGTGGCTTCGAGCCCGGTGGATTCAGCCTTCACAACACGATGCTGCCACATGGGCCGGACGCGACGTCGTTTGCGGCTGCGAGTTCGGTTGAACTAAAACCACATAAGCTGCAGGATTCGCTGGCCTTCATGTTCGAAACGCGTTTCCTTCAACGAGTGACGGCCTATGCCGCGGCTATACCTGAATTGCAAGCCGACTACGCATCCTATGGGCAGAAGCTACGGAAGCAATTCGATCCGGCGAAGCGATGAAACACATAAATGACATGATCGACGAAACACATGATCCTGTTCTTCGCTCATGGGTGCGCTCGGCGAATGGCCATGCGGATTTCCCGATCCAGAACCTGCCTTTCGGTATCTTTCGACCTTCGGGTGGGGCACCACGTGGGGGAATTGCGATTGGCGATTCCATTCTCGATCTCGATTCTGTTTACAAGTCAGGGTTACTGACAGGTGAGTCTCAAGCAGCATGCGCAGCTTGCCTGGGAGGAACACTTAATACGTTCCTCGACCTTGGTTCGCAAGCGCGACGAGTGCTGCGCAGGGACGTGAGCCGCTTGTTGAGCGAAGGAGCGCAGCCGAGCGAAGACCTCTTGCATCGCGCGTCCGATTGCACGATGCAAATGCCCGTACACGTGGGGGACTATACAGATTTTTATGCTGGTATTCATCATGCGCGCAGCGTGGGCAAGTTGTTCCGGCCCGATAACTCCCTGCTGCCGAACTATAAATGGGTGCCTATCGGATATCACGGCCGCGCTTCTTCAATTCGTGTGTCTGGGCATAATGTGCGCCGTCCCAACGGTCAGTCAAAGTCCCCCGATCAAATGGAACCAAGTTTTGGGCCCTCGAAGCGGCTCGATTATGAACTCGAGTTGGGGTTATGGATCGGCCCTGGAAATGAATTAGGCGAGCCGATCCCGATCAGCGATGCGGCTGAGAGCATCGCCGGTTTCTGTCTTCTGAACGATTGGTCGGCGCGCGATTTTCAGGTGTGGGAGTATCAACCTCTCGGCCCGTTCCTAGCGAAGAACTTTCATACCACCGTGTCTGCCTGGATTGTCACGCCGGAGGCACTCGCGCCGTTTCGTGCCGCTCAGCCAAGCCGTCCAGAGAGCGATCCCCGGCCGTTACCTTACCTTTTCGACCGCGCTGATCAAGAACACGGTGCGCTCGATTTGAATTTAGAAGTGTTCCTAAGCACGGCGTCGATGCGCAGCCAAGGGCTGGCTCCTCTGAGTGTGTCCAGTGGAAACGCAATCCATCTGTACTGGACTCCCGCGCAACTGATCGCGCATCAGACCTCCAACGGCTGCAATCTCAATGCTGGGGATTTGATAGGCACAGGCACGATATCTTCGCCGTCACCGAGTGGCCACGGCTCGATTTTGGAGATCACAGAAGGCGGACTCAAACAGATCGAGCTGCCTTCCGGCGAAACTCGCACCTTTCTTGAAGACGGTGATGAAGTTAGTCTCCGCGCGCGAGCTGTGCGGCCGGGCTTCGTTTCCATTGGTTTCGGTGAATGCAAAGCTACCGTCTTGCCGGCAAGTCGAGAAAGATTTCCCACTCGACGTCCCAACGAGGAAAATCCTTGAGCGAATCGCCCATATGCTTTCACAATCTATATTTCTATTTCTGCACGACGAATATTGCGTCACAACCTATAAGGATATAAACCATGTCTACTTCAGTAATGACACCCGCAACTGCTCCAGTCGTCGAAGATTTTCTGCCGCTCAAAGGTACGGACCATGTGGAGTTTTTCGTAGGCAACGCCCGGCAAGCGGCCCATTTCTACCGCATGGCTTTCGGCATGAAGCTCGTTGCTTACGCCGGTCCTGAGACAGGTCTTCGCGACCGTAGCAGTTATGTCTTGCAGCAGGGGAAAGTGCGCTTCGTTCTGACGACAGCGCTTCGTTCCGATTCGGAGATCGCGCGCCATGTGAACGTCCACGGTGATGGCGTGCGCTCGATTGCGCTATGGGTTGACGATGCGCGCCAAGCGTGGCTTGCCACGACATCGCGTGGGGCAATCTCGGCTCAAGAACCTATTCAGACCGAAGACGGGTCCGGTAGCGTCGTTACATCTTCCATCCACGCATATGGCGATACACTGCACACATTCGTGGAGCGCACCGGCTACAACGGCGCGTTTATGCCTGGTTTCAAGGCGATGCCCGAAGACAATCTTGCTAACCCCGTGGGTTTATTGCACATTGACCACTGCGTAGGAAACGTGGGTTGGAATGCGATGAACGAGTGGGTGGATTTTTATTCCAAGGTGATGGGATTCGGCCTCTATCAGCACTTCGATGATGCGGATATTTCCACCGAGTATTCGGCACTGATGTCCAAGGTGATGGCGAACGGAAACGGTTATGTGAAGTTCCCAATCAATGAGCCAGCCGAAGGACGGCGCAAGAGCCAGATCGAAGAGTACCTCGATTTCTATGGTGGCCCAGGAGTGCAACACATTGCGCTGGCTACCAATGACATCCTATCGACGGTGGCGAGTATGCGCTCACGAGGCATTGAGTTTCTCACTGTGCCGCACAGCTATTACACAGAGCTACAAGCACGCGTCGGCAAGATCGATGAGCCTGTAGACGAGCTGGAAAAGCTTGGCATCCTCGTAGATCGCGACAACGAAGGCTATATGTTGCAAATTTTTACGCGCCCGGTCGAGGACCGTCCGACCCTTTTCTATGAAATTATTCAGCGCAAGGGATCGCGGTCTTTTGGGAAAGGAAATTTCAAAGCTCTTTTTGAAGCAATCGAACGGGAACAGGCACTCCGCGGGAATCTTTAGGCGCCGTGAAGATCAAAAAGTGTAGGCGCTTAATCAGTTGTGCAATTGCCGCACTTTTCAATTAGGCTTTCTGCTAAATGGCATTGCCTTCACGCCCGGGTTTTCCCCGGAATCTGAACACCGTCGCTGTCCTGATTCCTGCATGGGAACCGGATGGTTCGATTGCCTCGCTGATCCAATCGCTTATCTCGCTTGGGTTCGGAGCCGTCGTGTTAGTGGACGATGGCAGCAGCAGCAGCGCTTGCGCTGTGCTATTCGAACATCTCGCGACATGGCCTGGAGTACACCTGGTCCGCCATGCTGTGAACTTGGGCAAAGGCCGCGCTCTCAAGACCGGCTTTAATTATTGTCTGTTACGGCTGCCCGAGTTCGAAGCTGTGGTGACGGCCGACGCGGATGGTCAGCACAAGCCGTCTGACATCGTTCGGGTCGCCGAGTCGGTCGTCCCTGCCGAAGGACGCATTGTTCTCGGTTCTCGGACCTTTTCCAGGGAAGTTCCGCTGCGCAGCAAGCTTGGCAATACGCTGACACGGTACATTTTCGGCTTCGTGACCGGAACGAAGTTGCGGGACACGCAGACCGGTCTGCGCGCTTTCCCCTGTGCCATGCTGCCTGAACTCATGGGGCTTGAGGGTGAGCGCTACGAGTATGAAATGACGGTGCTGGCCCATGTATGCCGCACTGGGAAACCCCCTCTCGAGGTGCCCATTGAGACGGTTTATATCGATGGCAACAAATCATCCCACTTTGATCCCATTCGCGACTCGATGCGCATTTACTTTGTGTTGGCGCGCTTCTTTCTCTCGTCGATTGTCGCCTCAGGTATTGATTTCGCCGGTTTTTCCATTGCCTTTGCCGCAACGCATAGTGTCCTGATCAGTGTGATTGTCGGGCGGCTGAGTTCGCTCGTGAACTTTGCACTCAACAGGAAGTTTGTCTTTCACAATCGCGGCTCGGTGACAGGTGCACTCTGGCGTTATTATCTTCTGGTCGCCGTCATTGCCGCTTTGAGTTATGCCCTGATCTGGACCCTTGCCAATCGTGCGCATTGGAACGTTTTTGCCGCCAAAGTCACGGTTGATGTGCTGCTCAGCCTCGTAAGCTTCTCTGTGCAGCGCACCTTTGTCTTCCGCAAGGCTGAAGTATGATGACCCGGGCAAGCGCAGCAAAAATCGTTTGGGCCATTACAGCGCTATGGATGATGGTGATGCTGCTGTCGCTCAAATACGGCTGGCTGGGCGGCTTCTTCTTCGATTCGCGCCACGCGCGTGTGCAGGGAATCGACTTCTTTCCGATTGAGCGTGCGTTCCTCAATCTCTCTGCTGGCCGAAGTGAATTCGACACCTTCGCCATCTCGTATGGCCCCTACGCAACATGGTTCCTCTATCATCCAGCGCTCGCGCTTGTTATAGGCCCGTTGCTTGCAGCGTTCGCACCCTGGACAGCCTATGCCATTTGGACTGCCGTCGCAGTTGCCCTTATGGGCGCTTCTGCCTGGATCATCATGCGTCGCAGCAACGATCCATTGCGCCGTTCGCTTGCAGGCCTGTTTCTGCTGGGTGGATTTCCGGTCTATATCATGCTTTATGTAGGCAACGTACAGGCACTGCTTGTGTTGTCGATCGCGTTGGTGCTGGCCTCGGTAGACGCCATGCGCGAAGAAGACGGGACCCGTCTTAATCGGGGCCTGTTGCTTGCTGGTTTACTGATCAGCCTGTTTTCAAAGCCTGCGGCGCTGGCTCTGGTCCCGCTTCTGTTGATGCTGAAGCAAACTCGCCGCACCACACTAAAGGCAGTCGGCATCTACGCCATTGTCTCGTTCATTTTTCTCGTAGTTCCAGGCTTAAATCCTGTCCCGATTAGCTGGACGGAGCGTGTTCAACTCGCTACGCATCCCGAAGTTATACAGCAGACGATGAACGTCTACACCAACGGCTTCAACGTCACGCCTGCGATGAAGGACAACAGCGTGCACTGGCTCGCCATGCTCGGCCTCTCCGATTTCCGGCTGCAGCATGTAGATGTCTATTCGCTTCCCGCGTTTCTCGATGGCCTGCTGCACACCCGCACCAGCGATGCACTCTATCGCATCCCAACTATCGTCATCCTTGAAATGTCGCTGTTGGTTTGGTTCGTTCGCTCTCGCCCACAACGTCTCGAAGCGGCACTGATGGTCATAATGGCCGCCTGGTTGCTGGTCTTTCTCAGCTATGGGCTTGTATGGGAATATCACTACACGGGCGTACTTCCAATCGTGGCGCTGCTGTTGATGCGTAAGCACCGAGACACGATCGAATGGATCATCATTGCTCTTGGCATCGTGGTCTGGTTGCCAAGCCTCTACTTTGTTGTGAGCACACAGGACT
>Ga0302303_10001286_pt1 | contig 16679 bp, 12 predicted proteins | sample III_Palsa_E2_1_FD_194542 | JGI IMG/M metagenome (GOLD analysis project Ga0302303, IMG submission 194542) | Peat permafrost microbial communities from Stordalen Mire near Abisko, Sweden - III_Palsa_E2_1 | ecosystem: Environmental > Terrestrial > Soil > Palsa > Peat permafrost | place: Sweden... | reverse complement strand
CGGTGTTCATTACGCCTGGGGCATACGGAATGTGGTGGGCCTGACCTGGAACCAGCAGGATAACCAGCTTTTTGTGATGCAGCATGGCCGCGACGCTTTGCACGACCTTTTCCCAAACCTGTATACCGTTCATCAGTCGGCGGAATTGCCGGCCGAATGTATGTTTGCCATAAAGAAAGGTGATAATGCCGGCTGGCCGTATGTATATTACGACTGGATGCAGCACAAAAACATGCTTGGTCCTGAATATGGCGGGGACGGCAAAAAGGGAGCTGATCCAAAATACATCAACCCGGTAGCGGCTTATCCGGGGCATTACGCACCCGACGGCCTGATGTTTTATACGGGTAACCAGTTTCCCGAAAAGTATAAAAGCGGCGCTTTTATCGCCTTCCATGGCTCCTGGAACCGCGCGCCTGAACCACAGGCGGGTTATTGCGTGGTGTTTCAACCGTTCAAAAATGGCAAGCCCGATGGGAAATGGGAAGTGTTTGCAGACGGGTTTGCAGGCCCCAACAAAACGCCAAACGGCGCTGCACATCGGCCCTGCGGCCTTGCGCAAGGCCCCGATGGCTCGCTTTACGTGGCCGATGACCAGGGAGGCACTATATACAAGATCACCTACAACAAATAATAAATGAACAAAAAGAAATCAGCTATCCTGCTTTTTTTGACGTTTCTCACGTTCTTTGCCTTTGCACAGGTTAAAAAACCTGTTCATCATTCTACCGCTGTGGCTGCCTCAATGGCGCGCGGTAAAATTGTGTATAACAATATTTGCCTCGCCTGCCATATGGCCGACGGCAATGGCGTACCCACAATGAACCCGCCTATTGCGAACACAGAGTATGTATTGGGCGATAAACCCCGGCTGATCAAGATTGTGCTGAACGGTTTTAAGGAGGATGTACAGATAAACGGGCAAACATTCTCAAACAACATGACCCCGCACAGCGACCTGACCGACCGGCAGATTGCCGATGTGCTGACCTATGTTCGTAAAAGCTTTGGCAACAAAGCGGGCGGCATAATGGCTGCAGAGGTGAAAAACGTTAGGGCATTGAACAACGCCAAATAACGTTAGGTTGGGATAGGTTACAAAAGAGAAGATGATTACACCGGCCTTAATTTGCCGATGTAATCACTCCTGAAGAAAACACTAACCCGTAAGGTAATATTGGTAAGCTGCCGTCCTCGTCATTTTGACCTTAACCCGGTTGATGCTTTCCTCAATTTCCCCCTTGCGGTCTCTGCAGGTTACTTCGAGGAAAGCTTTCTGATAAGCCCTTAGCGCCCTATTCCAGTCTTTGCTTTTCTCAAAAAACAACCCGAGCAAATCATATATCGCCGCAGCCTCGACGCCCGGCGTGTTCAGCGCTTTTTCTGAAACCATCGTTACCTGTTTTTCCATGTTAAGGAAAATCACCAGGCTTAAGAAGTGCGAGTAATTGTCTGGAAATGCAGGTTCCAGTTCCATACAGGTCTTAAAATAAAAGCCTGCGGTTTGATAATCGCAAACCTGGTAAAAGTATATTTTCCCCAGCTGAAAATATGCCCTGGCATAAAGCGGATCGATTTCAATGATCTGTTTTAATAACTGTAGCCCCTTTGCTGTATCATAGGTTGCTTCTTCAACGGCCTGTAAGTATTTCTCTTCTATAGTAAAATAAGTGTCCATAAAATTAAATGGTTTATAGCGTGCGGATAAATGCAACACTGTATTAAAAATAAATTTCAAATAAAAATCAGGTTCTTTAACCCGGCTATGAGAAGAGCATGAACAGTACATAGCCCTTCCGCTGCGGCGCAAGGGGCCGCATGAAACTTTGTTTTGAGATTGACAAAAGGCGTAGCATCTTTGTAAAATTTGGGCGAAGATAGGAAAAATGCTTTAAGATCGTAAATGGCTTGCGAAATTTCAAATCGAAATTAAGATCATTCCGCACCCGACAGCTATCGGGACCGACTTTCGCAATTCAAAAAATCTAAATCTGAAAGGGTGGTAGCCCTCTTGAGCACCACTGAAAATAACGCGAAGCCTCTCGAATGCTTTGACAAAATGAACAATCGATGAGAAAACAACCGCGAAAAATCGAAGATCCGAACGGCAAAGCCTTCTTGAGCGCCTTATAAAACAAACAACCCGCGAAAAACTTCGAAATCCTCGCCTCACGCAAACCAATCAAAAAGATCACTTTGTTTAAGCGCTGATTTTTGCCCGGAATCCAGGTCTTTTTGCACGCGCCCCTCTCCCATTAGCATCAGCCGGCTGCCATAGGTAAACGCGTCTTTCAGGTTATGGGTGATCAGGATGGCCGTCAGGCGGTAATGTTTAATGAGGTCGTCGGCAGTTTTCATTACGATTTGGGCCGATTTGGGATCGAGTGCGGCGGTGGGTTCATCCAACAACAATATTTTGCAGCTGTCCATTACGCTCATCAGTAAAGTCAGGGCCTGCCGCTGCCCGCCGGAAAGCGTGCCCATGGGTTGTTCGATCTTATTTTCAAGCCCCATGCCCAGGGTTGAGATTCTTTCCCTAACCTGGTTTTTAAACGTTTCATTGATGCCGATAGAAAGCCCTTTTGGTCGGGTGCGGATAGAAGCCAGCCTGAAATTATCAATAATGCTCAGGTCGGGCGCCGTGCCGCTCAACGGATTTTGAAAAACACGTGCGATCCATTGGCTCCGGCGATAGTCTGGCATTTTGGTTACTTCCATCTTGTCGATATGCACACTGCCCGAGCTGGGTCTAACACTTCCGGCCACGATGTCAAGCAGGGTTGATTTACCGGATCCATTCGCTCCCACGATTACCACAAACTCGTCCGCCCCAAAATGCAGGTCGACCCCGTTGACAGCATTCACCTGGTTAGCCTGGCCTTGATTGAAAGTTTTATGGATATGGTTAAGATCGATCATAACAGGTCAAAACGATTCGTTACCGCGTGCAGCGATACGTGGCAGGCTTACAATTAACAAAACAAAAACCGCGGTAACCAATTGCAATAAGTTTGCGTCGACCCCAATGTCCAGGGTTACCGCCAAAACGAGCTGGAAAATTATGGCTCCGCCGAGTACAAAAAGCAGGCTCAACATTATAGATGTAACTTTTAACCAGTTGATAAGCGTTTCGACTATTATCACCGATCCAAGTCCGACAATTACGATACCTATGCCCATGCTGATATCCGCATAGCCCTGGTATTGACTAAACAGGTAACCGCTAATTGCCGTGAGCGAATTTGCAACAGCCAGGCCGATGATTTTCATTCTGTCGGTATCAACGCCAAGCGAACGGATCATACTCTCACTGTTGCCGGTCGCGCGCATCGTTATTCCGAAGTCTGTTTTGAGCACAAAGGCGACTATCACAGTGATAATTGAAACAAACACCAGCAATGTCCAAAAAGTATTGTGGTTAGGGTCCGCACTGATGTTGATATAAGTGAATATGGTCGGCAGATTGATGAGCGGTATGTTAGAGCGTCCCATTAATGACAAGTTTACAGAATAAAGAGCTGTCATTACCAATATTCCTGCTAACAAGGCATTGACCTTCAATTTAGTATGAATAATTCCGGTGACGGCTCCGGCAACCGCGCCCGCAACGATCACTGCCGGAAGGCAAATATAAGCTGGCTGGTGATGGGTGAGCAAAATGGCGGTGACTACCGCTCCAAGGGTATAACTGCCATTCGTAGTAATGTCCGGGATGTTAAATATCTTCATGGAGATATAAACCCCAAGCGCAACTGGTGCAAAACATAGACCCTGTAATAATGCCGTGAGGTAAAAATCCATTATTTAACCGCTTCGAAATTGGACGGAATAGTGATGTTGTATTTTTTTGCTTGTGCGGGGTTATAAACCCGTTTGCGGACTTTGACCAATTCGGGCTGCAGCCCTTTCGTCGAATGTGTTTTTAAAAATTGGGCCGCCTGCACACCGGTTTGGTAACCCCATTGATAAATATCGGCGCCGAATGCAGCTACCGCTCCGCGCTGAACCAGCCCGGCTTCGCTGGTAAACACAGGCACATGTTTTTGGTCGCAGTTTTTTACAATGGTTTCCATCGCGGTAAATACGGTATTGTCAGGAAGTGCGAAAAATGCATCGATCTTTTTACCCAGCAGCGATTCGGTTACCAACTGTGCGTCAGCCGACGAGTTTAACGGCAGGCTTACCAGGTTGATATTCAGCTTGCCGGCCAGTTCCTGTATCCGGTTTTTGGCGAGCACCGATTGGGGTTCCGATTGGTCATAAACCATCCCAACGGTCAACTTACCCGATATTGGTTTCAATAACGTGGGAATTATATCAAAGGACGTATCGATATAATTCAAGTCCTCAACTGTGCCGAACAAGTTAACGGGTCTCTTTCCGCGTTCATCTTCCAGGTTCATGAGCTTCACAGTGGGCGAAACAGTTACAAACACTGGAATGGTCTTGGTGCGCTGAACAGCAGCGATCGAAGAAACAGTAGGGCAGGTTGCAATCAGGTCAACCTTTTCGGAAATGAAATAATTAACGATTTGCGTTAGCGTTGCAGGACTTCCCTGAGCATTGCGATAATCAATTTTTACGGTCCTGGTATCCTCACTAAAGCCATTTTTCTTTAACGCCTCCACAAAGCCGGTACGGGCCGGCGCCAGCGATGCGTCCTCGAAAGCATCCACAAACCCAATGAGTGGTATAGTTCGTTTGTTTGTTTTATTACAGGAGACGATGACGGTGCTGAGGAGCAGCAGGGCGAGAACACTTCGTATCTTCATGCCACTAAGATAGGCAAACAGGTGTAAACACAAAAGCTTTCCCGGAGAAACGAACCCCTCCCGGAAAGCCCTTAAAATGTCGTTGTTTCGTGCGGGTCCCCGCTCAAAAGCATTTAGTCAAATACTTCAAGTCGATCTTCCGACTTCCAAAATCAAAATTCCGACTTCTGAATTCCCCAATCCGTTTTGAAATTCCAATTCGTGAAACGGCATAACCCTCTTGAGCGCCGCTGAAAAAAATCAACCGGCGAAAAACTCGCGCAAATACACTAATTATTTTTCAACCCAATTTGGTTGTTTGAAAAATTCTCCAAATACTGGTTATTAACGAAAAAGTCAATTCCGAAGATGGTAAATTCCCCACCGGTTTTGGTAGGGTTTTCGATGTACGTAAGGTTTTGTTCAGCCTCGACCGTAAAGGCGTAGTTGAATCCGGCCTGTGTAGCAATTGTTACGGTACTGCCTGCCGCTAATTGTGTAATGTCGGCCTTGGCGTTCGGATCTTCAACATAATTGTAGCCCGATGTGCCGGTATCGAATAATGCGTAAGTAGACACCTTGGTGCCATTATAGGTTACCGTAGTAGGGAAAATAGGAACATACCCATCACCTGCGTAAAAATTGGCCTGGTGCATGGTAAATCCGGAAGAAGACGAAACGTCGGATGATGTTAAACCTATTGTTACCACATTGGGTACATAGGCTCCGTCATAAGTAAAGTTCGAAGTGCCCAAAGCGGCAAGCTTGAAGCCCCTGGTAAGTCCGGTCCCCGGATCATAATAACTGAAGGGGCTGGTGATGTAATTATTTCCCGGAGTGAAATAGATGTATTCACAATTGACGCCGAACGTATCAAAGTAGTGCGCGGGAAGCGTTTCGCCGGTGGCGTCGACCGCTTTGTAATACAAACAAAACGGAAGGCGCTTAATTGTAAAATTCCCGTTTGCGTCACCGATTTCCACCGGGGCGTAGGCAAGATTTCCGTACACGGTTGTGGTAGTGGCGCTATCAGCGCCGTATTGCAGCTCGGAAGTTTGGTTAGTGATGGTAATGCCATTCACGATCGTAGAGTCGCCGGTGAAATTGAAACCCGAGGCGCTGACCATGGCAGGGGGAACAGTCCCGCTGGCGTCTAAAACCATGCCGCCTGAACCGGTATCGAACACGAGGCCGTCATCTACAACTTGCGTGCCTACCTTAGAAATAGCCACGATCAATTCTCTGTACTGCCCGGAATCGGCTTCATACAAGCCCAATTCTGTCGGCGTGGCCGTAACTGGTACCTTGTTATTATTATTTTCTTTTTTACTGCAGGAAGCTAAAATAAACAATAAAAAAAGTGCGGAAAGAATAGATAGGGCATTTAACGTGTATTTTTTTCTCATTTTAAAATGGTAAGTTCATGTGTAATAACAGTCTTTTTATCAATTTATTATCAGCAGCCCATGTATTTGGCCGATGTTTTAAAGGCTTTTGTCGGCACATTAGACTTGGTTATTCCCGCAAGGTTTAACCGGGCGCCGGCGGCTATCGAGCCATTGCCTTTTTTAATAATTTGCTGACGCAAAATTAGAATAATTCGGTTATAATCACGATGATGTAGCTGACAAACATTCTCCTACTGCGTTTAATGGTGATTTTTACCTAATTTAGCCGCTCATGACTCCTGTTATTTCAAAGTTGCCGCAAACAGGCACCACCATTTTTACCGTAATGTCGGCATTGGCCAGCCAGGTAGGCGCCATAAATCTTTCGCAGGGCTTTCCCGATTTTGACACTTCGCCGAAGCTCATCGCGTTGGTCAATGCCGCAATGAAAGCCGGCCATAACCAATACGCGCCAATGGCTGGGGTGGTTGCCCTGCGCGAACGGATAGCTGAAAAAACAGAAAAGTTATATGGCGCTGTTTATAACCCGGAGACGGAAATTACGGTTACAGCAGGCGGTACACAGGCTATATTTACGGCTATTACAGCAACAATAAACCCCAACGACGAGGTAATTATCTTTGAGCCGGCTTTTGATTGTTATGCCCCGGCGATTAAGCTGGCCGGTGGAATTGTAAAATCCTTGGAACTTGAACCTCCTAACTACAGGATACCATGGCCAATGGTAAAGAGGCTGATCAACAGCAAGACCAGGATGATCATTTTGAATACGCCGCACAACCCCACGGCCACCATTTTGCACCAGGAAGACATTGACGAGCTGACTGCTATTGTAAAAAACCAGGATATCTTATTGCTAAGCGATGAGGTTTATGAGCATTTGATTTATGACGGCGAAATGCATCATAGCCTTGCCCGTTACCCTGAATTGCGGCAACGTAGCTTTATTGTGGCTTCATTTGGCAAGCCCTTCCACGCCACCGGCTGGAAGGTGGGCTACTGTATGGCGCCGGAATTTTTAATGAGTGAATTCAGGAAGGTGCACCAGTTCCTGGTGTTTAGCGTAAACGCGCCGATACAGTATGCGATTGCCGATTATTTAAAGGACGAGAACACCTATTTGAGCCTTCCGGCATTCTTCCAGGAAAAGCGCGACTATTTTCGCAACGGACTGGAGCAAAGTCGCTTTAAGTTGTTGCCCTGCAGTGGTTCTTACTTTCAATCGGTAACTTTTAATGGTATAACAGATGAAAAAGACACTGATTTTGTGCTCCGGTTAACACGGGATTTTGGCGTGGCTGCAATACCCACTTCGGTATTCTATACCCGGGGTACCGATCATCATGTACTGCGTTTTTGTTTTGCCAAAAGGCAAGAAACGCTTGATAAAGCCGTTGAAAGGTTGATAAAAGTTTAACTTGGGGCGCAGTTGATGGCTCATAATTGAGGATCAATACCAGATTACGTCAATGTTAATAGGTTGGATTTGAACGCAAATTATGAACCGGACGAGTGCGCGCATGAACTAAAACGACTATGGAAAATTTGAAGGTAAGCACTTTCCAGGGCTACTTGTACTGGGAAAACGTTGATAAGAATCTGCAAAACATTACTACGCGGTTAACCGGTATCCGTGAAAAAACAGACCTGATCATTTTGCCCGAGATGTTTAGCACAGGTTTTTCGATGGAAGCTGAAAAACTGGCCGAGCCGATGGGCGGAAAATCCATGAAATGGATGCAAAATACCGCCGGACAATATGATTGCGTGGTATGCGGAAGCCTGATCATCAAAGACGATGGAAAATTCTATAACCGGCTCGTATGGATGCGGCAGGATGGCAGCTTCGAATGTTATGATAAACGCCACCTTTTTGCAATGGCTAAAGAACACCTTCCCTATACAGCCGGTGACAAACAACTGATCGTTGAATTGAAAGGCTGGAAGATTTGCCCGGTGATCTGTTATGACTTGCGTTTTCCGGTATGGCTGCGGAATGTGGAACATGCTTACGATCTGCTAATTATTGTCGCTAACTGGCCCGAGCGCAGGATTGCCCATTGGCGCACCCTGATCAGCGCACGTGCTATTGAGAACCAGGCCTATGTAATCGGGGTAAATCGTGTAGGACACGACGGCAACGAAGTCTATCATTCAGGCGACTCAACCTGCGTTGATCCAATGGGCAATGTGGTTTATAATAAACGCGACGAAGAAGATTTGTACACTTTTACCATCCTTGCCGACGAGGTAAAAAAAACCAGGCGTTCCCTTCCGTTCTTAGCGGATGCAGATGAGTTCCGGATAGTTTGAAGATCCGCGTTCTATAATTCGTTAGAGTTTCTTTGGCTAAAATCAAAAACCCATCTTTATATGATCAACATAAAAATCTGATAATAAACAACTTTTGAATTATATTTAAACTGATTTACACCAGGGATGAAGTTTTTTTCACGCATCACGCTCCTTCTTTTCCTGTCCCTTACCTGGGCTCTTTCTTTATTTGCACAACATAAAAAAGACTATACACTTCTCGTGGACCCGTTTATTGGAACGGGCGGGCATGGGCATACCTACCCGGGTGCCGTCGTCCCATTTGGAATGGTGCAATTAAGTCCCGATACGCGTTTAACGGGCTGGGACGGCTGCTCCGGCTATTATTATACCGACACGGTGGTCTATGGATTTTCCCATACCCATTTGAGTGGTACGGGAGATGCAGACTACTGCGATGTGCTTTTTATGCCGACCGTCGGCGAACCGCAGCTTAAGAATACAGAATACCAATCGGGATTTAAAAAGAAAAATGAATTCGCCAGTCCCGGGTACTATAAAACCCACCTGGATAAGTACAACATCGACGCCGAGCTCACGGCCACTACCCGCGTTGGCGTTCACCGGTACACCTACCCTAAAACAGACGCTGCTAATATTATCATCGATTTGCAGCACCGGGACGAGGTGCTGGATTCATGGATCGAGGTGATAAACGACCACGAGATCCGTGGTTTCCGGCGGTCGAGGGCATGGGCAGATGATCAATCGGTCTATTTTTATGCAAAGTTTTCAAAACCGTTTAAGACCTATGGAATCGCTTTAAATGATTCTTTGAAAGCCGGCAAAAATAAGCTGTCCGGCAAAAATATTAAAATGTATATCCGCTTTGACGACCCGCGCGAAGTAATAGCGAAGGTGGGTATTTCGTCGGTAAGCACCGATGGCGCGTTACGAAACCTGGATGCAGAAGTGCCTGATTTTGATTTTAAAAAAGTTCAGCACGATGCAAAGGAGCTTTGGGAAAAGGCGCTGTCGAAGATCGGGGTGGAAGGCGGCGGCCCTGATGCTTCCACTCAGCGCGAGGCACAAAACGGCAATAGCAACGCCAAAAACCGGAATAGCAAACAGGGGGCACAAATCAAACAGCCCATAGTCGACTATGTCAAAACAAAGCAAACTATCTTTTACACAGCTTTGTATCATGCCATGCTGGCGCCAAACGTGTACAGCGATGTAGATAGCCAATACCGCGGGATGGATCAGAAAGTGCACACGGCGGACGGATTTACCTATTATACGGTGTTCTCATTATGGGATACCTATCGCGCCGAGGATCCGCTGCTGAACCTGATCGACCGTAAGCGTACCCTAGATTTTGTCAAATCGTTTTTGGCGATGTATGAACAGGGTGGCTTGCTGCCCATCTGGCCTCTTGCCTCAAACGAAACTTTTGGTATGGTTGGCAACCATTCCATACCGGTAATAGTGGACGCCTACGCAAAGGGCATCCGCGATTTTAACGCTGATGAAGCACTCAGGGCAATGAAAGCGGCGGTGAACCGCGATCAGTTCGGCCTTGATTCATACCGGGAAAACGGCGTCGTTTTATCAGACGATGAACCGCTGTCAGTTTCAAAGACGCTGGAGTATGCCATTGACGACTGGTGCATCGCCCAAATGGCGAAAATGATGAACAAGCCCGATGACTACCATACTTTCATCAAGCGGGCGCAGTACTGGAAGAACAGCTTCAACAGCGAAAATGGTTTTATGCAGGCAAGGGCCAACGGCGGGTGGTATACGCCATTTGATCCACGGGAGATCAACGGCAACTACGCGGAAGGCAACTCGTGGCAATATTCGTTCTTAGCACCGCAGGATGTAGAAACACTTTCGGATGAAATGGGTGGCAAAGCGGCTTTTGAAGCAAAGCTGGATGAACTGTTCACTACCGATTCAAAGCTGACGGGCCGGCAGCAGGATGACGTGAGCGGTTTGATTGGACAATATGCGCATGGCAACGAACCCAGCCATCACATGGCTTACCTCTACAACTTTACCAATTCACCTGAAAAAACCCAATATTATGTCGATAAAATACTGCGCGAAGAATACAGCGCCAACCCCGACGGCCTTTCCGGGAATGAGGATTGCGGGCAGATGTCGGCATGGTATGTGATCAGTTCGCTGGGGATATACAATATTATGCCCGGGCAAAACCAGTTTCAAATCGGCATGCCCCAATTTGATAAGGCAGTGGTTAACCTGGAAAATGGCAAAAAGTTTACCATCCTTAATTCAGGGGTCGGCATCAGCCGCGACAATATTTACCTGCAGGGCATGAACCTTAACAAAAAGGCATATAACAAAATCTACCTTGATTTTGCCGATATAGCAAACGGGGGCGAATTTGAAGTGTTTACCGGGCGCTTGCCAAACAGATTATTTGAACAGGGACTTGAAAAGCCGGCTTCAAGGATATCCGAGGACCTGATCATTCCCGATCCCTATATTATTGCCCCTGCCAAGACGACCAAGGCGCCGTTTAGCATACAAATTAAATGTGCCGACACCTCCGCAAAGATTTACTACACGCTGGACGGTTCTACCCCTACAGCGAGCTCGCTATTGTACAGTTCGCCCATCACCATATCATCCAATACCACGGTAAAAGCTATTGCTGTTAATAAACACATTAGCAGCTTTGTTGACGAAGCTGCCTTTATAAAAGTTCGCGACGATTTAAAGCTTACCCTGTTGAACAAATACCTGCCCAACTACGCGGACGAGGGCGACAACACACTCATTAACGGCGTCCGTGGAAAAGCCAACTGGCAGCTGGGCAACTGGCAGGGCTACCAGGGCGTTGATTTGGTTGCAATTGTAGATATGGGCCAGGTTAAGCCGGTTAAACAAGTAAGCTTAGGCGCCCTTCAGGACACAGGCTCCTCGATTGTGTTTCCCAAATATGTTGAATTTTGGGTTTCAAACGACGGAATAACCTATGCCCTCGCCACCACAGTAAATACGAAGACCGCAGTTGATGACCTCCATCCGCGAACCCAGGACTTTACCGGGTTGTTGAATACGAACACTCGGTATATCAAACTGGTGGCCAAACAATACGGTCCTTTACCTGAATGGCATGAAAACAAGGGTGAACAGAGCTTTATTTTTGCTGACGAGATTGTGGTGGAGTGAGGGTTAGAGACTGGAGAGTAGAGTTTAGAGATTAGTTATGGGAACAGAGGATTTGACTGCTTTTATTTTACCCGGTGATAAATGTTCCGGAGATACAAATTCGCGTCATGAAAAAGTTATTGGGGATACTTTTGACAATGGCAACTATGGCGGCGCTGCCGGGCTGGTTGTTTGGCCAGTCGTTCCGTATAGTGCCGCTTGGCGTTAAAGGGGGAATTGACGAGGGCAACTTATCGGCTTACATGGTGGCTGCGGCGGGATCCGACAGGTACGTTTGCCTCGATGCCGGCTCTTTGCACGACGGTATTGAAAAGGCCATTGAAAACCACGTTTTTATGATTCCGGCTGAACGGGTGCTGAGGGAATACATAAAGGGCTATATCATCTCGCATGCCCACCTTGACCATGTGGCGGGGCTAATCATTAACTCCCCGGATGATACCGCTAAAAACATTTACGGGCTCGCCAGCTGCCTCGAAACCATCAAAACACATTATTTCACCTGGGACAGCTGGGCCAATTTTGCCGATGAAGGCGATAAACCTCAGTTAAATAAATACCACTACCAGGCCCTGGCGCCGGGGGATATTACAGCGATACAAAATACCGGCCTAACGGTGGAAATTTTTCCGTTAAGTCATTCCAACCTGACCAGTGCGGCCTTCCTTGTGGGTAGTAAAGGCGCGTTCATACTTTACCTGGGCGACACGGGACCAGACGAGGTAGAAAAGAGCCGCCGGCTCGACTCGTTGTGGCATGCCATAGCGCCGCTGATCAAAAATAAATCTTTAAAAGCCATCATGATCGAAACCTCCTTCCCCGACGCTCAACCGGATAAAAGCCTCTACGGGCATCTTACCCCCCGCTGGCTGATGGAGGAAATGGAACAACTTGCCGCATTAACAGGTCGTGAAACGCTAAACGGGTTCAATCTCATCATCACCCACGTCAAGCCACCGGAGTTAAGCATTGAAAAGATAAAAGCTGAACTGAAGGCCGAAAACCGGCTAAACTTCAATCTTATTTTCCCTGAACAGGGTAAGGCAATAGCGCTGTGATCAGTTGGAAGTAGGACAATAGTGAGTCGGCAGTTGGCACAGTGGCAGTTGGCAATAGTGAGTGGGCAGTAGGCAGGTTAGACGGTATGCAGTTGGCAGTTGGCAGTTCGTCAGTATGCAGCAGGCAGGACAAACACGCACTATTCACTTCTCACCACTGCCAACTGCTAACTTTGCCAACTGCCAACTCACTACTCACCCCTCAACAGCTCCCTTTTCGCCTCCTCCAATTTCTCCTTTTCGGCTTTTGGCAGTACCGGGTAAGTTAAACCCATGTTTTTCAGGGTGTCCGAAATGATGGAGGAGATAGCTATACGCGTGAACCACTTTTTATCAGCAGGCAGCACATACCATGGGCAATGATCGGTTGAAGTCTCCTGGATGGCTTTTTCATAGGCTTTCATATAGTCGTCCCAAAATTTGCGCTCGTAGATGTCGGAGGCGGAGAATTTCCAGTTCTTGTCTTTGTCGTCTATCCGTTCAAGAAAACGCTGGCGCTGCTCTTCTTTGGAAATATTAAGGAAGAACTTAATAATAACTGTACCGTTGTCCGTAAGGTGTTTTTCAAAGGCCCGGATACTTTCATACCGGTGTTTCCAGAACTTCTTGCCGACATCCTTGACCGATTTGATACCCGGCAGCTTTTCGTTCATCAGCAGCTCCGGATGAACCCTGGTAACCAGTACATTTTCATAGTGCGAGCGGTTAAATACACCGATGCGGCCAAATTCGGGCAGCGCTTTGTAATGCCGCCACAGGAAATCATGCTTCAATTCCTCGGTGCTTGGTTCTTTGAAGCTGGACACATCGCAGCCCTCCGGGTTGAGCCCCGTGAGCGTGTGCGCTATGGCCCCATCCTTCCCTCCCGCGTCCATCGCCTGGAAAATGATCAGCAGGGCGAAGCGGTTATCGGCATAAAGTGCTTCCTGCAGGTCGGCCGTCTCTTGCACCAGTTTGGCCAGTATGTCTTCGGCATCTTCTTTTTTATAATCGTTGGAGTAATCAGTTTCATAGTCTTTAAGAGAAAACTTACTGCCATCGCATACCTTGAATTTCTTAATTATATCACTCATTGGAAACAAAAATTGGGTTGATTAAGTTACTTGAAAATTAAACACTTAAAATTGCGTTGTTAATATTTATTTGTCGGGCTATGATATAGAGCCATAATTTTACATCTTTACCCCATGTTCAGGCGTATAAAAAACAGATTTCTCCGATATTTTATCATTTTCCTTTATTTTGTTATCATATTCTTCTGCTCGATAGAGTTAAATTTCCTTTGGCTGTTTGGCTATACGCCCGACATGAATGAAATCAAAAATCCCGTGATGTCGCTCTCTTCAGAAGTTTATTATGCCGACGGAACCCTCATCGGCAGGTATTACAAGGAAGACAGGTCGCCCGTGGAATTAAAGGATATTTCGCCCGATATCATTCATGCTTTGGTGGCTACCGAGGATGCCCGTTTTTATCAGCACGGCGGTGTCGACTTTTTCTCTTTCTTCACCAGCATCCTCTCCACCGCCAAAGGCGAAAAACGCGGCGGCAGCACAATCACACAACAATTAGCCAAGAATTTGTTTGAGACCCGCAAAAGAAAATCACAAGGCATTATCCGGCGTGTTCCCTTGATCCGAACGATTGTTTACAAGTGCAAGGAGTGGCTCACGGCTTATAAGATAGAACATGTGTACAGTAAGGACGACATCATTACGCTCTACCTGAATACGGTCCCTTTTGGCAACAATTCATTCGGCATTAAAACAGCAACGCTGAAGTACTTCAACAAAACACCGGATAAAGTTAATGCCAACGAGGCAGCTACACTGATAGGCATGCTTAAAGCAACGTCGACTTATAATCCGATTAACAACCCGGAACATTCGACGGAAAGGCGCAATGTGGTTTTGGGCCAGATGCTGAAATATAATTACCTGAGCCAGGCAGATTATGACACCGATGTTGAAAAACCATTAACACTGGATTTAAGCCACAAGGACAACGAAAATAATGGTGACTCATATCTGCGCGAGGCGGTAGAAAGATGGTTAAAAAAATGGTGCCGCGATAATGATTATGACCTGTATAATGATGGTTTGAAAATTTACACCACGATCGATCCCAGGCTGCAGCATTATGCCGAAATAGCAGTGGCCGAAAAGATGAAAATGCTGCAAAACAGGTTCAACGACCTTTGGGGAAAGAGAAATCCCTGGCGAGACCTAAGCGGAAATGAGATCGTTGACTTTGTGCAAAAAAATGAACAGCGTTTACCAATATACCCCCTGTTGCAAAGAAAATACAACTACAACAGCACACTGGTAGACCAGTATTTCGAAAAGCCAAAAAAGATGAAGGTGTTTACCTGGCACGGGGAACGTGATACCACCTTCTCCACCATTGATTCGATCAAATACTACGCAAAACTGCTAAACACAGGGATGATGACCCTTGAACCTTCCACCGGTAAAATTAAGGTTTGGGTAGGCGGTATTAACTTTAAATACTTTAATTACGACCATGTTAACCAGGCTAAACGGCAGCCGGGCTCGACTTTTAAACCATTTGCATATGTAACTGCCCTTGATAATGGCTTTACCCCCTGCGACAAATTCACCGATAAATTTGTATCGATAAAATATACCGACGGTGGAAGGGAGCAAGTGTGGGAGCCCAAAAATGCTACCTATAGTTTCTCGGGCGAGGACATGTCGCTCCGGCATGCCATGGGTGCGTCGATTAATTCCATCACAGCCCAGGTTACCCAACAGGTGGGTTGGGACAAGGTGGTTCAGTACGCTCACAAGTGCGGTATTGAAAGCCCGCTTAAGTCGGTACCTTCGGTTTCGCTGGGATCAAGTGATGTGTCGGTTTATGAAATGGTGCGGGCTTACAGTACCTTTTTGAACAAGGGCGTAAAGATCGACCCGATCCTGGTAACCAAAATCACTGATCAGGACGGAAATGTGGTGGCCCAGTTCGATTTAAAATCGCAGCAGGTGCTGAGCGAAGAAACGGCATGGCTCATGCTATATATGTTCAGGGGAGGAATGGACGAACCGGGTGGCACATCGCAGGCTTTGTGGGAATACCCGGGTTTATGGAAAAAAAACAACCAGATTGGTGGCAAAACCGGTACTTCTTCAGGCTTCGTTGACGGCTGGTACATGGGCATTACCAAAGACCTGGTGACCGGCATATGGGTGGGCGCAGATGACCGAAGTGTGCACTTTACCAACTCCGACACCGGGGAAGGCTCACACACGGCGTTGCCAATTTTCGGCGACTTTATGCAAAGGGTTTACGCTGACCCGAATTCGGGCTATACCTGGGGGCCTTTTCCAAAGCCATGGGTGAAGATCACGAAGGAATACGACTGCCCTTCGCCGCGCGAGGATGTTGACTCGTTAACTGATAGCTTAAAGGCGCCGGTCGACACTACTCCAATTAAGCCCGGCGCGACGCCGGTACACCTGGATACAACAGCTCAGCCGCCGCCGAATAATTAATGTTTTGTCAATCATGAGAGAGAGGGTTAGTCCGGAGTCGAAAGTCGAAAGTCAGAAAAGCAGGTAGCTGCATTGAACTAACTATTCATTACTTGATACCAGTCGACCGATAAATTAAGCAGAAAATAATCGCTACGACAAATAGCAACTAATCCATTATTTTCGTCGTATTTAACCAGGATACCTATGGATAAATATTACTCCCGCCTGATAAAAAGATCCCTGTTTATTCCGGTCTGCACTTTATTCTTTCTGGTAATTAGCCAGCAAACAAGAGCCCAATACTTTGGTCAGAACAAGGTTCGTTATAAAAACCTGAAATTTAAGGTTTACCGCACACCGCATTTTGAGATTTATTACTATCTGAAAAACGACAGCATGCTAAAACGCTTTGGCCAGGAAGCCGAGCTTTGGTACACCATACACCAGCAGGTATTCCGAGATACCTTCAAAAAACCTAACCCTATTATA
>Ga0302303_10001283_pt1 | contig 16690 bp, 15 predicted proteins | sample III_Palsa_E2_1_FD_194542 | JGI IMG/M metagenome (GOLD analysis project Ga0302303, IMG submission 194542) | Peat permafrost microbial communities from Stordalen Mire near Abisko, Sweden - III_Palsa_E2_1 | ecosystem: Environmental > Terrestrial > Soil > Palsa > Peat permafrost | place: Sweden... | reverse complement strand
ATGACGCACTAATGTAAGCGCTTGCTCAAATTGTATCCTAACAAATTTCCTTTGTCAAGTTTGTGTGGGAAAAGAAGTGAAATCATGTGGAAAAAGAGAGAGTAGATCGAGGACCACCCCTAACCCAGTAAGGAACACACTAGCGTGTGATTCCAAATCACGAATCAAATTGCACGCAATTTCGTTATTTTACTTCGTAAAGGGGGACCTGAACGGAAACGCGGGTGCGCAATCCGGTCCCCCTGCCGAGAATCGGAGGGGTTAGGGGAGGTCGGGCTCCTAACTCTCCTACCTCCGATACCCAATCGGCGTCCGCGGCCTCACCAATGGAAGCGGCGCAACCTCATCCAGGTCCTCTGGCTTTCCGGACATAACCTTGGCCAAAATCTCCACCATCTCTTCCACCTGCGTAAGCATCTTCGCCGGGGTATCCGATGTGGCGACAAAAACGACATCGGGGAGGAACTGGTGCTGCATGTGGACACGCGCCAGACGCCTTATCACATCCGTCACCAAATGGCGGCCATGGAAACGTATGGCAACGCGGCGCTTCTCCGCCACGACACTGCTCAGACCGATATCCTGACAGCGGAGTCGAAGCCGAAGCATGGCAAGCAGGTTCCACACGGGTTTCGGAGGATCGCCGTAACGGTCTTCGAGCTCTTCCTGAATCCGCGCCACATCCTCCATTTTCCGTACGACAGCAAGCTTCTTGTAGATAAGAATGCGTTCCGCTTCGCTTGGGATGTAACGCGCCGAAATATTGGCATCGATGGGAAGCGCGACGTTCGGCAGGTCGTTGGTCTCTTCGACATCTTCTCCCTTGAGTTCGTTGATCGCCTGGGACAAAAGCTGAGTGTACAGGTCGAAGCCAACCGTAGCCACCGTCCCCGACTGCTCGGCGCCCAGTAGATTTCCCGCGCCGCGAATTTCCAGGTCCCTCAAGGCAACCTTGTATCCGCTGCCCAGGTCCGTGAACTCGCGCAGCGCGGCCAGACGCTTTTCCGCGACTTCCGAAAGAACCTTGTCCTTGCGGTACAGAAGGTAAGCGTACCCCTGTTTGCGCGAACGCCCGACGCGTCCTCTGAGCTGATAGAGCTGAGACAGCCCAAGCTTGTCCGCATTGTCCACGATAATCGTATTGACATTGGGGATGTCCAGCCCGCTCTCTACAATAGTCGTGCAGACCAGGATGTTAAACTCCTTGGCCGCGAAGCGCAGCATGGCGTCTTCCAGGTCATCCTCGTGCATCTGACCGTGGGCGATCTCAACCTTGGCCTGCGACACCAACCTCCGCAGGTGCTCGGCGATATGGCTGATGCTCTCGATTCTATTGTGCAGGTAGTAAATTTGTCCGCCGCGGTCGATCTCACGCAGGAGAACTTCACGAATAAGCTCGTCGTCGTGTTCCTTGACGTAGGTCTTAATCGGCAGACGGCCTTCCGGAGGGTCATTGATCAGGCTCATATCCCGAATGCCGGACAGAGACATGTGCAAGGTGCGTGGAATAGGAGTTGCGGTAAGAGTCAGCACATCCACACTCTTTTTTAACGCCTTAATGCGCTCTTTGTGGGTGACTCCGAATCTCTGCTCTTCGTCAACGACAAGCAATCCCAGGTTCCGGTAGCGGATGTCTTTTCCCAGTAGCTTATGCGTGCCAACGACGATATCGACAGTCCCTTCGGCCAGTCCCCGGACGACCCTGTCCGCCTCAGATTTGCTCACAAAGCGCGAAAGCATCTCGATGGTGACCGGATAAGGCGCCAGCCGCTCCCGAAACGTATTCCAGTGCTGCTGGGCCAGAATGGTGGTGGGACAAAGCACCGCAACCTGACTGCCAAAACTGGCAACCTTGAAGGCCGCGCGTATGGCGACCTCCGTTTTACCGAAGCCGACATCACCGCAAATAAGGCGGTCCATCGGTTCTTCCTTTTCCAGGTCACGTTTCACATCGTTGATTGCCGCCATCTGATCCGGCGTCTCCTCATACGGAAACGCGTCTTCCATCTCAGACTGCCAGGGCGTATCCGGCGGCATAGCGTGTCCGCCGGCCGCTTTGCGCGCCGCATACAGCTTAATCAGCTCGGCCGCCATCTCGGCTACCTGCTTCTTAGCCTTACGCGTCGCACGGTTCCAGTCGCCGCTATTCAGCCGCGTAACAGCCGGAGACGAATCCTGCGATCCTATATACTTTTGGACGCGGTCTACCTGATCGGTGGGAACATAGACTTTATCCCCTCCTGCATATTCAAGCAGGAGGTAATCTCTCTCCGCGCCGTCCGGACCCTTCAGGCGCGTAATCCCCGAGTAAATTCCAATCCCATGATGGATGTGGACGACATAATCCCCTTCACGCAGCTCCAGGTACGAAGTAATCTTAAGACCTTCGTTAAAAACGCGCTTTGGAGCCTTTTGATGCGCGCGATGCCCGAAAATATCGGTATCCGTCGCCACCATAAGGGCCGATTCGGGAAGTTTATACCCCCCAGGCAGGAGATCCTCAAGAACATAAACCCCACTCTCTCCGCCGGCATGAAGCCGGTCCAGAGGCGAGGCCGGGATCTTGTGGGCCGCAAGCATTTCCCGGAGCTTTTCCGGCTGCTCGGTCACCAGAATTACGCGGAATCGAGAATCGAGCCAGCCCTGCAGCGCTTCGAAGAACGCATGCAGCCGTCCCGCGAATACCTCCATGCCGCTCGCATGTACGACCACCTTGTGCGTGAAGTGAAGCCCTTCCAGAGATCGCCCCAGAAGTGAAAAGACCAGCGAATGAGCCTCTTTGCGCTCCACGGTTTGAGTAAGAACCTCAATAGGAACGCCGTGCGCAGTCTCAGCGGACAGCCATTCTCCACGAGCCGAACGAGTCGCCGCGATCTCAGACATCTCCTCCGTCATCTGCTCCCAACGGGCGGAGGATTGGTTCGGTTCATCCAGAATAATCAAAGTATCGGACGGCAGATAATCAAGAGCCGTGATGGATCCGGGCTCTAAATAGGGAATGTAGTACTCAAGGTTGTCAAAAGTCCCGCGGCTCTCAAGCTGGGCAATATCCCCGGCAATCCGCTCCTCAAGACGATCGGCATGCTCGAGGCCTTTCCCCTCTTCGTTGACCTCCCGAAGTTCCTTCATCCGTACAGGAAGTTCGGTGCGAAGACGAACCAAAGCCTGCGCAAGCTCTTCGTCCGTATAGACGAGTTCACGCAGAGAGCTCAACGTAAGCGCTTCCGATTTATCGATCGAACGCTGAGTTTCCACATCAAAAGGTCGAAGGCTTTCGATCTCATCGCCAAAGAAATCGATGCGGTAAGGCTTTGCGGAATCCCCTGGAAAAACATCGAGGATTCCTCCACGCCGGGTCCACTGACCAGGCTGCTCTACAGCTTCCACCCGTTCATACCCGAACGCAGTGAGTTTGACTTCGAGCGCTGGAATATCCGTGGATTGCCCCACCATCAAGGTAAGACTAAGATCGGCAAGACGTTCCGGCCGTACCGTACGCTGCAGAAAAGAAGCGATAGGCCCCAAAACAACGGCAAAATCACCCTGGGCGATACGCTGCAAAGCTGCAACACGAGATCCCAACTGCCCAAGATCCGGGGCGCCCTCCTCAAAGAAGCGCGTCTGCAGAGACGAGGGAAGGACTATAATCTGTTCCGCCGGGATGCCGTAGCGAGAGATATCCTCTCCCATGCGAATTGCCTGCTCGAGGTTGTAAGTAACTACAGCCTGACGAACACCCGTGTCCAAATAGTGCCGCGCCTGAACCAGACTTTTAGCGCCCGCAGGCAGCCCTTCAACCTGAACGACACCGGTCTCTTTAAGATATCCGGCAAGTTCCGCGTACGCAGGAAAATCGTCCAGAAGAGTAGGAAATTCCGACAGTTGCATGTGCATTCCTTAACTACAAGCACACATTCCAATTGGAAGAGCCATTTCGACGAGCAAGCCCGTGCAAAACGCCAAAAAGGGCTTCGGCAGTACATTGCCCAAGCCTGTGCCGGCCGCAAACGCGGCGAATTGTAATATTGATCCAAAGCCAGGATGCTCTCAGCCACTGCGCCAAGGATCGAAGACCTGTCTATTATACCCCGAGTAAGTTTCCCCCAAGCACACAGTTACAGACGACCGAGCTCTAACTGATACCGAGCCACAACAAACCCATAAATAGGCCAGTCGCTATAAAACTGAAAACCCAGATTCTCATAAATCGCCCGAAGCTTTGGCCGATCCGCCATACAATCCAGCCGAAAGTACTTCTTACCATCACCCCTGGCCATATCGCAGGCCCAATGAATCATTTCCGCAGCAAGCCCGGTGCCTGCAGTACTTCGCCGCACCGCCAAACGGTGAAGAACCGCCGATTCCCCTTGCGGCACGTCAGGCCAGAAATCCGAGTCGTCCCCCAGCAGCATGAAGGTCCCAACACCCGCACCCTCAATTCTCGCAAGATAAACTTCTCCACGGCGAATTCCCGACGCAATGGCCCCATACGCAAGCATCCCCTCGCTCCAAAGTGACATACCGCGTTCGGTCAGCCAGGCCTCCGCTTCCAGCAGAATAGAGCGCACTTCATCGATATCGGATTCCGTGGCCTGCCCGATCTCTAACCCTGAGATTTTATGTTCGCTCATCTTTAATTGAATACCACACTCGGCTACTCCGGATCCCGGATCACCCCCATAAACAAAATAGTCCCCGTTGTCTTGTCCTGAATGGCGCAAAAGAAAGGATGGTCCGCACGCACCACCAGTTCCCGGCGAATCGCAAGGCTTCTCATGACAACCCCCGTCGCAGCTGCGGCTACCGTCCCCTCTTCGTTCACTTCCAGAATAGCCTTATGGATAACCTCACCGATGACCCCGCGACTCAACCCCATGGGTTTAAAGTTGGCCCCCTGCTCAAACACCGGCCCCATCCCAAGTGCGCTCAAAGGCGCCTTCAATTCCGCCTTATAGCCGACCTTAAACCGCGGCAGCTCGATCTCCAGCCTTACCTGTTTCATCCGCCCTATCTGATCTTTCCAGCTTTGCGCGTTAAGAGCACCTACCAGAGAATCCACGCTTGTTCCGGATTCGGGCAGAAAAACATACAGACTAACACGTCCCGAACCGTACGGAAGACCAACCGCCTGGAACTTGGGCGTTGCCAGATAAGAATAACCTCCCGTGTGAGACATAAACGGCACAGTCTTTGTCGATCCGCCGTCCAGAGTAAACGGACCCTCCTGCGTATCGTTGACATCAAACTGCTCGCTCCATTGGCCGTGAAAATAAACCGCATTGGTAAGGACCGCGGGAGACAAAACGAGATCGCCCGGTTCCACCAGTTTGTCGATCTTGCCGTGCGTATTGTCTTTCACCCAGTCGTTAATCGTATCTGCAGCGCTGGCGGAGTGAAAGTCGAGCGTGGTCGTATGGGCGCCATAAAAAGTTCGGCAGCGCTCCTGAAATCCAGGGTCAAGCTTCACCCCTTTGTTGGCCCACAGAGCGTTTGCAATCGACAGCTCCACTTTAGGATCCGGATTCTCCAGTGACGGCAAGAGCTGACCATTCCCATGGTTGACCTGATCCAAAGTCAGCCCCTGCAAGCCCAGAGTATCGCTAATTTCACCCTGCGTGGACCCACCCGCTCCATTAAGAGCGAGACTGAGCGCCTGGCTAACGCTAAACGGAGAAAAGAAGACATTCTCGTGCGATGACCCACTGCTCAGTTGGTGCAGAAGCCTGAACCCAAAATCCGTATTCGCCTCCGCCACGGGATCGGCAGCGGCGTTGTGCAAAGTCAGTGGGCTTAACATACATAACCCTCCTACAACAATCCCAAAGAAAGCTTGGAGCGATCCGCGAAGTCCTGGTGTTATCATTTTGGTTCCTCAGGGGTATTGAGCGCCCTTACCCCCGCCTTCTTCACGGCCAGCTTCTCCAACTCTTCCAGTGTTTTGGGCCAGTCCTTGCCGAGCAGTCTCGATAAGGCTCGGTCCGAAAGCAGCTTATCGCCGGTCTGACAGTGAGCGCAGTAGTTCGTTTCATTGTCTGCATACCGAATCCTCTGGATAGGAGTTCCACAGCGGATACAGGGTAGGTTGTAGCGCCCATGAACGGCCATATCCGCCCGGAATGCGGTCACTTTTTCCGGAAATCCAGGCGTGCGTCCGCTATTCGCCTCGGCTCGCAGACGCTCTACCCACAGCAGCAGCGTGCTTCGTACTGCCTCGTAGAGTCTTCGGATGTCTTCCTCAGGCATCTTCTGCGTTAGGGTGATTGGAGAAAGCCGGGCTTCAAACAGGATCTCATCGGAGTATGCGTTGCCGATTCCACTAAACAGACGTGGATCGGTAAGGGCGCGTTTCAGGGTGTGGTTAGCGGAGGTAAGCCGTGCAGAAAAGTGCTCGAAATCGGTGTCGAGAACCTCCAGGCCGCCGGGATCGATGTCGGTGAGGGCGTTCTCCCCCTTCAAAAGGTGCAGCGAGGCTCGTCTCTTCGACCCTGCCTCCGTCAGCATCAATGTCCCGTTGGAAAAGTCGAAAGCAGCGATCGAAACCTTCCCGCCGGACTTCGAAAAAGCTTCATGCCAGTGAAGCCTCCCCGCAATCATAAGATGCAAAACCAACCAGAGGTCGTCTTCCAGTCCAATCGCAATCCGCTTGCCAATGCGGCGGATGGACTGCACGGATTTCCCCTCGACACTGCTTATCGGAGGGTCCGCCGTACGCAGCAGAAAGGGATTTCCAAGACGGATGCGAGTGAGCGTCTGGCCCAGAATCCGTTGTTCCAGGGCCTCAATATATACGACAATGTCCGGAAGTTCAGGCATCGTATCAGCGCCGGAACGCCGTCATGATATCCTTGTAGGATCCCGGCGCGGACGGCGGCATTCGTTCGCCGGCAACACTTCTGAACGAGGCAAGAATAGCGGTCTCCATATCCTCTCCCGAAAGGGCTTTGCGGATATGAGCCTGCGGATAGAGAACGAAGGCTCTCTCAGGAGAAGCTACTCCGATCACCTTTTTGCTGCCGTCATCCACTTCAACCCATTCCCAGTGGAATCGGGTGACGAGCTGCGTTCCCCAGAGTATGCCCAGACTATTCGAGAGATCGCTCGCGCTTTCTTTTGGCGCACGGTTAAAGAGCTTGTTCATAAAGCTCTTTTGCTCGTTTTTCCATTTCCGGATATGGTCGTCAATGGCAGCCACAATTACATCGGGACTGCTCTCCGTGTTAGCGTTCTCTATATGCTTAAAGGCAACTCTGAGACTGGATTTAAACTTACCCTGTTCATCCTCGGTCAGCGGCCTTCCAGAAATTTTTTCCGGGGCGTTATTCGTTTGCACCTGATCTATCCTTTCGGAGATAACTTCTATCTCCATCGAATTTATCGACAAGATCGGACGGTCAACGTTCGAGAGTGCATTCCGGAAGTGAGCGAGGCAAGGTTACGAAAGAGAAGTCTCCCTCACAAGCCAGAGATCAGACAAGTCATGATTCGTGACAAATGATGATGATTCCTTCATAAACTTAAAGGGGGCGTGCATATTAATCGTAGACGATGGTTACCTTTCCACTCTGGCCCTTATCGGCAACATCATAAGCCTCGGCAGCCTGGTCGAGGGTAAAGCGATGCGTAACAGTCTTCTCCGGATGCAGGTTCCAGAGAGAGAGGCGTTCGACCAGCTCCTCCATATGCGGCAGACTGGTCACCCAGGAGCCATAAAGGGTGATCTGAGGATGAATGAGAAGCGGCGAGACATCGAATTGGACATCGTTGCCCTCACCCACAAAGGCGCACCGACCCCATTGGCGGGTACCCTGCAGAGCCAATTTGCGGGCCGGCGCCGCCCCCGAACAGTCTACACTGGTCTCGCAGCCTTTGCCCCCCGTCAGCTTCTTAATCCTATCGAGAGCATCCCCATCGCTCAGAAACGCCTCGTCCACCAAACCTAAATCCTGGGCAAGCTTAATCCTGCCGGGACTCGTATCCACACCAATCACCTGATAGGCCCCAAGCGCCTTCCCAAGCATAGCAGCCGCCAGTCCAACAGGCCCAAGTCCTGTAATAAGAAGCCGATCCCGACCATTAACGCCAATCCGCGTCAGTGCTTCCCAGGCCGTGCCGAACCCGCAAGCAACAAGCGCCCCATCGACATAAGTCAGGTTGTCCGGCAAAGCGATGCACGTATTTTCCTCGGCCAGCAGATACTGTGCATGACCGCCGTCCCGCTGCCAGCCGTAGGCAGCCCGCCGCGTGGAGTGACACGAGATCATATACCCCGCGTTGCAGTCTTCGCACACGCCGCAGCCGCTGATATGGTACAGAACCACCCGGTCCCCAGCCTTAAATCTCTTGCAGCCAGGCCCAGTTTCCACAATCTGCCCCGCAGGCTCATGCCCCGCAATAACGTTCCGGTAGGCCTCGTCCCCCACTCCCAGATGCTCCCGGTAAATGGCCCGAATGTCCGAACCGCAAATACTGGACGCCTTCATCTGCACAAGCACCTGCCCATACCCCGGCGTCGGGATCGCCTGCTCACGAAATTCAACCGTACTGTTTCCGGGCAGCACCACACCCTTCATGGTTCGTTCTGATAATATCGTCATTATGATTCCTTAATTAATTGGCGCGCGCGCCCGCCTACTCGGGAGTAATCGTGCCGTCCAAATCCCACAACGCTTCCCAGGTCTGCCCGTCCTTCCACAAAAAGACGTGCCCCTTAATCAGCCGGTTGTTCTTATCGATCCTGGAAATATCAAGCATCTCCCTATCGGTGAGCGGCGGCTTTAGGGCGACCGCCTGCAGCGTCGTCAAAAACTGCGACCGCTTCACGGAAAAAGGAATGGGAACCTGCCCATGCTGCACCGCCCACTTCACACACACAACCGCCGGATGGACGTTCAACCGCTCGGCGATAGCCACAATCACCGGATCTTCAATATCGACCGTATCCTCAGGAGTCCGGTCTCGTTCAGGACGCGACGGAGATCCTATAGGGCTGTACCCAATCGGCAAAATCCCATGATCCACAACATACCTGAAGAACTCCGCCTGCTGAAAATGCGGATGCAGCTCCATTTCATTGGCCGCCGGCTTAATTGAAGCGTCGCGCAAAACCAATTCCAACTTGGGGATCGTCATATTCGACGTCCCAATATGCCTGACCAGCCCCGATTCGACCAGCGATTCCATCTGCCGCCACACCTTCATATAGTCTTCGTGGATATAAGGCCGGGCATGAGGATCGCGGGCCGACGCGTCCACACCCTTAGCATGAAAATTGGGAAAAGGCCAATGAACCAGATAGAGATCGAGATAATCAAGCCGCAAATCGGCCAGAGACTGCTTGCAGGATGCCACAACGTCATCGTGCCTGTCGTTCCAGACCTTCGACGTCACCCACATCTCCTCCCGCTTAACCCCGCCCCCCTGAATGGCCTGCAGCGCACCACCGATTAAATCTTCGTTCCCATACACGCTCGCGCAGTCGAAGTGCCTGTACCCAACACTCGCAGCCTCAACAACAGCCGAAGCCACTTCAGATCCCTGATAATTGTCCGACCCGAACGTGCCAAGACCAATCGCCGGGATTTTCGCCCCCGTGTACAGGGGCTTGCTGGGCACAAGGTCCGGGGCAACCCCATCAGACGCGATACGAAATAAACCCTGATTTTGAATGGACACGTCGTTTTGCTCCTGTGCAGACTTTACCTGTTAGCAGTATACGGCGACGCGGCCTGTCAGTCCATGCAAAAATCCGGTAAATATGTAGACATTTCCGTTATTTTCGACTACCATCCATCAAGGATACAATGAGCAAGATTGATAATAAACCGAGTGTACAGGCAAAATCCGACGAGTCGACGCGCGCGCGTGCCGTGTTAGAAGACCTGGCAGTCACCCTCCTCTGGGGTGGTTTGGACGACCTGCCGCCCGGAGCATGGCATCATCCCTCCCTGTCGAATTACCACTGGCGGCTCTACCAAAATGACGCCCGCGGCGGACATCTAAGGCTGCCCGACACCACTCTGGACATAGAGCCTCAGGAAGTGTATCTGATTCCGTCCGGCCTGGATCTCAAAAGCGACAACGACGAGCACTTCAACCAGCTCTTCATCCACTTCGACCTGGGCGGCGTACCTCCCACAGTCCTGCAGGAGATCTTCCCCGGCCCCGTAAAAGTCCCCCACAGCAACCTCCTATGCGACACAGCCCAGGAGCTCGGACACAGCATGCGGGAACGAGGCTACGCAGACTTTAGCAACCAGTGCCTGCTGAAAGGCCTGGTGTACTCCGCCCTCGGCTTCTACTTCCGCGCCGTCCCCGTCGATGTTCTAGAACGCTGCCGCCTGCGGGTGTCCGCACTCCGTCCCGTGCAACCCGCCCTGCAATACATTCAAGAGAGACTGAGCCTCCCCATCACAAACGACGAAATGGCAAAACTCTGCACCATGAGCGAAGACTACTTCATCCGACGCTTCCGCGAAGCCGTAGGCCTATCCCCCGCGCAGTACATCCTACGCCGCCGCATCGGCCTCTCCGCCCAGCGCCTCCTCTTCACAAACGACACCATCGACCAAATCGCCGAACAAACCGGCTTCGGCGACCGATTCTACTTCTCCCGAGTCTTCACCCGCCAGGTAGGCCAACCCCCCGCCGCCTACCGCCGCGGCCCACGATTATAATAAAATCAATCACCATCCCACCAATGTGCCATGGTTTTCCTTATCAGAGTGGCATGGTTTCTAGCCCGGGAGCAACCATGTCCTAACACGTAACGTCGTGCACGAGGCCCATGGTTACCCCCAGAGCTGGAAACGATGCCACGGGTTTATAGATGCCCTGTATCAGGACGCATTTTTAGACTTAGCCAAAGCACCCTCCAAAACATCCTAACCTGATCCGGCGCACCTTTCTTTCCAGTAAGCGCTATCAAACTCCACGCAAACAAGCGCAAAGCGGCCCCCAAAACTACAAGAAACTTCAGAATAGCCCCGCGCGACCACCCCTCATTTCTCGTATAAAAGTAATATCGACTCTGATTGTGCGACGCAATCATCCGAGCGCGCACACGCCAATCCTTCGTGGAGCTGGCCCCTAGATGATGCATAATCCGCGCTTCCGGAAGAAACACAATGGGCCAACCCGCCCGGCGCAGCCGAATGCAGAAGTCTATATCTTCAAAGTACATAAAATACGCCGGATCGAAGCCGTCGATGGCCTTCCAGGCCTCCCGGCGCACGAAAAAGCAGGCCCCGCACACCTGGTCCACTTCCTGTGTCCTGACGCCATCCCGATCCGTCATCTGATAAGCCGAAGTAGTTTTATTGCCTGGGACGAGTTTGTGGAGAAAAGTCTGCTCCCAAAAGACAACGGAGAGTGGAGGGTCGGTCGAACACGAAGGCTGATCCCTGCCGTCGGGCCAGACGAGCTGAGCGCCCACCATGCCAACAGTCGGATTCGCATCCATATAGCCGAGCAGCGTAGACAAAGCCCCCGGCTGAACCTCCGTATCGGAGTTCAAAATAAAGAAATAACGCCCGGAAGCACGAGCCACGGCCGCATTGTTGCCGCGTCCATACCCCACGTTTCCACCGGGATCCACCAGGATCACTTCGGGAAACTCATCGCGAACCATCTCAGGACTGCCGTCTGTCGATCCATTGTCGGCGACAATGACCTCCAGCGACACCTCTCCCGCATCCCGCCTCTCAAACAGAGAAACCAGGCACGCGCGCAGGTAGTCCTTCGTGTTGTAGGAAACGATGGAAACCGAGATATCGAGGGCCGAAGCTTTCGCGGTCATGTTGGAATCTCAAACGGGCTATTCAGACATCAGGGCGTCTCTGTACTCTTTCAGCACGGTGGGCACGTCGCCGTCCAGCCGGATCACGCCCTTATCCAGCCACACCACCCGTTCCGCAAGCCGCTCGATGTGGTCCAGTTCATGGGAGACAATGACTATAGTACGCCCTTCCTCTTTGAACTGCTCCATTCTCTTGAAGCACTTCTCCTGAAACGCCTCGTCGCCCACCGCCAGGCCTTCATCCACCAGGATCACATCCGTATCCAGGTGAGTGGCAATTGCGAAGCCCAGTCGAAGCTGCATGCCCGAAGAATACATGCGCACTGGCAAATTCATCGTCGCCTGATCGAGTCCCGCAAAGCTGCAGATATCCTCATAGCGCTCCCGAATCTGGTCGTGGCTTAGTCCCAGAATCGTACCGTTAAAGATCAGATTCTGGTTGCCTGTCAGGTCCCCGTCAAACCCTGCCCCAAGTTCCAGCATCGCAATCAATCGGCCCCTGACGATGGCTTCGCCCGCCGTAGGCAAATAAATGCGCGCAAGGATCGACAGCAGAGTACTCTTACCCGAACCGTTCCGGCCGACAACCGCGATTGTCTGACCTCGTGGAACTTTAAAACTCACATCGCTCAGCGCAACCCGAAGATCGTAGTGCGTATTGCGCTTGTCTCGCCTAACCGTGCTAATTGCCGCGGCAATCGCATGTGTCTTCAGCGAATTATAGGTGCGCCGGTAGACCCGAAACTCCTTGCGGATTGAGCGTATCTCGATAGCAAAATCGTCCTGAGCTAATAAGGCATCGCGCATTATGGCCGCTCCGTGAACTTGCGCTTCAGGCGGTTAAAATATGCATACCCAAGGTAGCACATCAGAACAGATTCCAAACCATCAATGCACATAATGCGAACGTCAAAGGGAGCCGTCCATTGAGCTACGTGATACAGATAAGGCGCAGTTGGCCCCTTTGGCGACATATCATAAACACCAAAAAACATCTGCCGGAAAGCTTCGGAAACCCAGGCCACCGGGTTGAGAAGATAAAGATGGTAAATAATACTCTGCTGATGCGGAGTAAAACGCGCCATATACCGGATTTTTTCGGCCGCGTACAGCACCGGTACGGAATACATCCCCAGTGTGAGCAGTAGCGACACAATAAACTTAACATCCTCGTAAAACACGTTCGTCGCACTAATAAAGAAGGCGCAGCCCGTGGTAAACAGAACCATAATAATGACGACAACAGGAAGATAAATCACCTGATAGGGAGGAAGTCCCACCCATTGATGATAAATTATCGCGAGAAGACCATACCGATAGAGCAGAAAAACGCCGAAGGAAATTACAAACTGAACGAGGTTCTGCAATACATTGGAAATAACCGGAATCTCACGCGGAAAGTATATCTTCTTGATCAGCCCAAGCTGCTGCAAAACCGCCGCAGAAGAATCTAAAATGGCAAGGGAAAAGAAGTTCCACGGAAGCGAGGCCGCCGCAATGTGCGCGCTCTCATTGTTTCCGCCGGAGTGCAAAATGGCAGTGACCAATACGCTGTAGACGAACACCGAAAGGATGGGCGTCACCATGGACCACGCAACGCCGAGAACGGAATTCTTATAACGAATACGGATGCCGCGGTCGACAAGAACCGCAAGAAGATGCTTGTATCGCCAGAACTCTCGAAATTGCGCGAAGTTGTCTTCTTTTGGTCCGGGCGGACGAATGACTATTGACGGCTGTGTCATGAGAATGTCATTTTACCAGCCAGGCAGACTGATTTGGGAATTTGCGGAGAAGGTGTAGAAGAACTTACAGATCAAGATCATGTATACGCGCAGGTTCGAGCAGTTTCAGAAGCTCTGTGCGCGGAATCAAGACCTTGCGCTTGCCGGCAATACGAAACGCGTTAAGCTTTCCTTGCCGTATATAGGACCGAATGCTCGACTGGCTAAGCTGCAGATATTGCGCCGCCTGTTCCACTGTTAAGAGATCACGAGATTCCGTTTCCATCCGTCTGGTCTCACTTGAATCCTAGAGCATGGCCGCTAGATTGCATACCATTGACAAAAGCAGTATAACCTAATTGTTAGCCGTTGTCAACAAAACACGAAGATACCTCAAATTCAGAGTTAGAGTCGTTCAAACACGCTCGATAGCGCTTATTGGCGCGGACTGCACCCATAAACGGGTTAAATATACGGATCAACATGCCCCATACTCAACCCATGAATTTCATAATCGCCCCGGACTCCTTTAAAGGCAGTCTTTCGGCATCCCACGCGGCCCGCTCCATCGCAGCCGGCGTGCGTGCCGTCTACCCCGACGCACAAGTGCTATTAGTGCCGCTGGCCGACGGCGGTGAGGGAACCGTGGAGGCGCTGGTGACCGCAACTCAAGGACGTTTCGTTCAGTGCCCAGTCACCGGCCCGCTGGGTAGTCCAGTCACAGCCATATTTGGATTCTCCGGACTGGATCCCCAAACCGCAATCCTGGAAATGGCCTCAGCAAGCGGAATTACGCTCATCCCGCAATCCGAACGCAACCCTCTGCGCGCCTCGACCTTCGGGACAGGCGAAATGCTGCTTGCTGCTTTGGAAGCCGGAGCCCGAAAAATCATCATCGGCATAGGCGGCAGCGCAACCAACGACGGCGGAGCCGGTGCGATGCAGGCCCTCGGCGTTCGATTCCTCGACAAACACGGAGAGCCTTTGCCGAAACCGATAGGCGGCGCGGATCTTATCCACGTCGCAAAAATCGACATGTCAGCCATAACATTTCCCGTAGACCAAATCCCTATTATCATCGCATCCGATGTGAACAATCCGCTCGTCGGCCCAAACGGCGCCTCCGCCGTATACGGCCCCCAAAAAGGCGCCAAGCCGGACATGGTGAAACAACTGGAGGAAGCCCTGACACACTACGCCCGTATTGTAGAAGACACCCTCGGGATTTCTATAGCAGACCTTCCCGGCTCCGGAGCCGCAGGAGGCCTCGGAGGAGGACTTACCGCCTTCTTGCACGCCGAAATGGCAAGCGGAATAGACCTCGTTCTGGATGCAGCCCATTTCGACGACGCCGTAGCGAACGCGGATTGGGTTATCACCGGAGAAGGACGAATCGACAGTCAGACTCTGCAGGGAAAAACCATCTCCGGAGTCATGAAGAGAACCCGCAAACACAGCAAAGCCAGAGTGATCGCCTTCGGCGGCTCCGTGGACGAAAACGCCCGTCAATCCCTACAAGATCAGGGCCTATACGCTGCTATCGCTGTCAGTCCCCCCGAAATGAGCGTGGAAGAAGCCATGGCCAGCGCAAGCCGTCTTCTTACAGAATCCGTAGCAGGAACAATGAAGAGAATTGGCGAAAACTCTCTCCAATAAATCATTTAGCGCCCTTACTCTTAAGCATTTGCAAGGTCTCAGGCTGATTTTCGGCATAGTACACAGGATGTTTGTTGTGAGACTGCTTGTCTCCCTTGCTCAATAAAGAAGGATCCGCAGCAAGAAAGGCCTCAACCTTGTCAGTTAAACCCAGAACGCAGGCCGCGGAAATATTCATTTCCGCTCCCTCCGTAAGGAGAAACTGAATGATATCTACCCGGCGCATCTGACACGCCGCACCCAGCGCCGTTTCATTTCCGTTGGGCATATTGAGAAGCTCCGGCCTATCGGCCAGCATCTTCTGAACCTTTGCCAGATCGCCGTGCGCCGCTTCAACAAATTCTTTGACATCTGCCTTGGATACACTAGCCAATATTAGCCTCCAGAAAGCAAGTTATATGCAAACATCGTACCCCACATTGCCGCGAACCTCGCCCGAAGAACAGGGCATTTCCTCTGCAGCCATTCGAGAGTTCATCGAAGTGGCCGACAGGGACGTCAACAAGATAGACAGCCTCATGATCCTGCGCCACGGAAGCGTAGTCACGGAAGTCTGGTGGCCGCCACACACGGCGACAACCCCGCACATTATGCATTCCCTGAGCAAAAGCTTCACATCCACAGCCATCGGGCTGGCGGCCGCTGAAGGCAAACTCAACATAAACGACGACGTACTGAGCTACTTCCCTGAAGACGCACCAACCGAGCCGTCTGCGAACCTCAAAGCAATGCGCATTCGAGATCTCCTCACCATGTCGACAGGACAAGAGTCCGAGCCGCATCATGCTAAGTCCGACGGAATCCCATGGACCAAGTTTTTCTTATCACACCCTGTCCCATACGAGCCCGGAACCCACTTCCTCTACAACTCAGCCGCAACCTATATGCTGTCCGCCATCATACAGAAAGTATCGGGACAGACTCTGCTCGACTATCTAGGACCACGCCTCTTTAAACCTCTGGGGATAACGAACGCGTCCTGGGGAACCAGTCCCCAGGGAATTACTCTAGGTGGCTGGGGGCTCTGGGTCTGCACCGGTGACATTGCCAACTTCGGCCAAATGCTCCTTCAAAAAGGCCTCTGGAACGGAAAGCAAATCGTACCCGCCGCGTGGATCGAAGAAGCCACCAGCAAACAAGTCTCCAACGGAACCGAACCGGACAACGACTGGCACCAGGGCTACGGATACCAATTCTGGCAGTGCCGCCACGGCGCTATCCGAGGCGACGGCATGGACGGACAATTCTGCATCCTCATGCCCGAACAAGACACCGTAGTCGCAATCACCTCCGAAACAAAAGACATGGGAGCCGAACTCGCACTGGTCTGGAAGTACCTGCTCCCAGCCATGCAGCACGGCACGCTGCCGGATAACCCCCAAGAATTAGCAAACCTAAAGGAGACCATCTCACAGATATCGGCAAGGTAGCAAAAGCCGGGTGCCACGGTCGTAGCCCTGTACGGCCGTGTCCCACCCCGAAAAACATAAACCAATAAACCATGCCCCCCAACACC
>Ga0302303_10001277_pt1 | contig 16728 bp, 14 predicted proteins | sample III_Palsa_E2_1_FD_194542 | JGI IMG/M metagenome (GOLD analysis project Ga0302303, IMG submission 194542) | Peat permafrost microbial communities from Stordalen Mire near Abisko, Sweden - III_Palsa_E2_1 | ecosystem: Environmental > Terrestrial > Soil > Palsa > Peat permafrost | place: Sweden... | reverse complement strand
GGTTTTAACGCCAATGCAATTAAAACTGCTAATATCCTTATTGCCGAAAAATACAGCAGCCAGCTTAAAGCGGGTAATGTATCTATTGTGGCGATAGGTAAAAAAGCACAGGAATACTATCAGAGGCGCAAATACAATGTTATCGGCAACAATAACGACGTTTATAACGACCTTAACTTTTTAAATGTTTCCCACATTACGGAAAGCATTATGCAGGGTTTTTTAAAAGGCGAATATGACCGTGTCGAGTTGGTTTATAACCAATTCCGCAACGCGGCTGTACAAATTTTAGTTACTGAGCAATTATTGCCTGTGCCTAAGGCTGAAAAGACTGAAGCTGCAAAAACAAGTCCGAAGGGTTCCGCTAAACCAGGCGTACAGGTTGATTACATCCTTGAGCCATCGCAGGAGGCTATTGTTGAGCAGCTGATACCTAAGAACATTAAGATACAGTTATACAAGGCTGTGCTGGATTCATTTGCATCTGAGCATGGTGCACGTATGACTGCCATGGATAAGGCTACTGATAACGCCGGAGAGCTGTTAAAAGCGCTTAAGCTATCGTACAACCAGGCACGCCAGGCGGCTATCACCACCGAGCTTACCGAAATTGTGAGCGGTGCAGCAGCGTTAACAGGCGGATAAGAATTAAGTAATTTTTTAAATATGAAAGCCGGGATTTTTATTCCGGCTTTTTTTGTGGGGTGAATATGCGCTCCATGCTGCTTTTTATTATCGCAAATGAATTTGTATATTTGAATATATAAGAATTGTGATGTACAAACAGGTTTTAGTTCCGGATGCAAAAAATAATAGCATTGAAATGCCGGAAAAATTTTTTGGTAAAAAGGTAGAAGTGATTGTTGTAGAAATCGGCAATTCACAACTTGGCACCCATCCTGTCCCACCCGAAGGAAAAAAAACTGCTGTAACAGAATTATTTGAAAATTTTGGTAAGGCACCCGATTTTCCTTCGATTGAAGATATCAGGGCAAAAGCCTGGGATTCGAAATGGTAATATTGATACCAATATATTAATTGAACTTTACCGTGGCAATCAAACTGTAAAAGACGAAACGGCCCTTATAAAGTCTAATGTTTTTTACATCAGCAGCATTACAGTAGCCGAGTTTATGGTTGGTGCAAAGGATAAACGCGACCTTAAATTAATTGAGAAGCAATTAAGTAAATACACTGCGATTCCAATTAACACAGATATTACTGATATTTTTATTGATCTTTTCAAAACATTAACACTAAGCCATAGGCCTGGCATAGCTGATACACTTATTGCAGCCACTGCTTTGTATTATCATTTACCACTTTACACTCACAACAAAAAACATTTCCAATTTATCCCCGGCATCCAGCTTTTATAAACTTCGAAAAAAGAAAATACCACCCACCGGGTTACCTTTTTGGTTTTTGTGGTATTAATAATAAATCACATAACATTATGAAAACCAGCAATTTAATTGTGCTGCTCTGCGGAGCGGCGATGATAGCCTCATGCAAAAATTCTTCGGATTACAAGGCCTTAAATGCATCAAGCAGTGATACCGCGCTTATAGCTGCAGACAGTATTTCGCCTAAACAAGCCAAACTGGTAAAAACGGCTGACATGCACTTTAAAGTAAAAAATGTACAGCAAACCGGCGAAAATATTGCCGCGCTTACCACCAAGTTTAACGGGATGGTTGTGCATGATGATATGACATCGGCACCCGACCAAACGCACGATATTACGCTGAATAATGATTCGGTTATGCGTATTTCGTCCTTTAATACTACCGCTGATATGACGGTAAAAATACCGACCGAAAAGCTTGAAGACTTTTTGCATACTGTTAGCCACATGGGTATTTATGTAAACCAGAAAACAATGGATATTGAAGATAAATCGTTGGACTATTTGGCATCACAAATGAAGCTAAACAGTCGGAAGGAGCTGGTGGCGCAGCAGAAGAGCGGGAAGTTGGTTATAAAAGATGCTAATTCGGTATTGGATTTAAAGGATGGTTTGGTTGATGAGCAAATAAACGATAAAAGGATTGATGACGAAGTAAAGTACAGCGTTATCACCCTTAATTTTTATGAGAGCAATACCATTAGTAAAGAGGTTATCGCCAATGATGACCCTTCAACCTATCACCTACCCTTTTTTAGTCAGCTGGGTATGGCTTTGCAAAATGGCTGGTTTTTGTTTAGCGAGTTAATTATTGGCCTGGTTAATTTATGGGCGATTATATTGAGCGGCGCGATAGTTTGGATATTGGTGAGGTTATATGGTAAGAGGAAAAAGGCGCAGCCTGTGGTGTAGGCTCTCACCGTGCGTCATTGACAATGACATGGTTTTTACTCCGTAGTCAAATTTTCCATTACCAAAATGGCGGCGCCGATGAGTTCAGCATCAAAGCCGAGGTCGGATATTAACAGTTCGGTGCTGTTGGCCAGGCGGGGTATGCAGTATTTATTTAAGGCTTGCTGTATGGGCGCCAGCAAAATTTTACCTACCATAGCGCCCCTGCCGCTTAAAACAATACTTTCGGGGTTCATTATATGTATTAAAATAGCCAGGGCTTTGCCAATTTTATAAGCAGCGTCTGATAGTATTTCAATAGCAAACTGGTCGCCGTTATTGGCGGCATCAATCAGGGCATCGCCAACCAGTTTGGGGTGGTCTTCCTCAATATATTTTAAACCCGATACCCTGCCAGCTTTTATGCCTTCAATAGCCTTTTGCACCACCACCAGCAGGGATGCTTCTGTTTGCAGGCAGCCGCGTTTACCGCAGGCGCATAGCGCGTTATTGTCGGATATTTGTATATGGCTAAACTCACCCGCGAAGCCGCTGCTGCCACGGTATATTTCGCCGTTAACTATCATGCCCAGGCCTATTCCCCAGCCCAAGTTTATCACCATTACATCCTGTTGCGATTCGGCTATCCCAAACTTTTGTTCGGCAAGGGCTATAAGGCTCGAGTCGTTATCAATATAAGTGGGTATTCCCGTTTGCAGGGTAAGCAATTCTGTAAGACTTTGCCCGCCGGCATCAAGGTGGGTATAGTTTATGCCCTCGTTTACGTTAATAAAGCCCGGCATGCCAATCCCTATGCCTGCAAATTTATTTTTAGGTATGCCTGTATCGTGTATATAATTATTAATCTGCACTATTAACTGCGGCAGTGCGGCAGGGTTGTTGGTAAGCCGCAGCTCAAATACAGCCATATCAGCGGCGGGATTGTTCAGCAAATCCACCATTTGTATACGGGTTGAGAACTGGTCCATAGCCACGGTAATAATGTACATGGCATCGGCTTTTATGGCGTAAACCAATGGCCTGCGGCCGCCGCTGGAGCGCGCGTAACCATCCTCAATCACCAAACCCTCATCAATCAGCTCGTTTATGGCTTTTGATATAGAAGGCAGGCTTTTATCCAAAATCTCACTCAATTCCGCAACCGATAAACCCTTGTCGAAATACAAGTGTTTAATAATTAAGCTTTTTAAAGGAGTGCTTTTCATTGAGTTTGCGGGTATTCAAATATGTGTAAAAATTACATATATTAATATACCCATAACGGTAAAAATTACGATACTAATCTAAGTTCATAAACAAAAAAAAGACAGGTAATTCTTACCTGCCTTCTCGCATCACAATCAATCTAACCGGATTGACTATTATTCTTCGTCAGACGTGCCTTTGCCGCTTTCGTAGTGTTTTAATATTTTGGCCTCGACATAAAAAATTATCTCTTCTGCTATGTTTTTTGATTGGTCGCCCACTCTTTCCAACTTGCGGATAATGGACAGGATATAAAGCGCCTCGGGCAAACTTTCAATATCACCCTTTATTACTTCGGCAACGGTGGCCGGCGCGGCATCATTAATTATATCCAGCACATCATCGCGTTTAAAAATGCTGCGTGCAAGCACGGTATCTTCTTTTTCAAAAGCGGTGCGGGTATCGGTCAATATATTTACCGCCTCATCATACATACGTATCAACGAAGTGCTTTCCAGCGCGGCAATGTCAAAATTAACCGACGAGTTTACCACGTACTGCGCAATACCTGATGCGATATCGCCAATACGTTCAAGGTTGGTATTTATTTTTAGCGCGGCTAACAAAAACCGCAGATCGATAGCCACCGGGCAATGCAGGGCGAAAATGTTTTCGCAATCCCTGTCAATCTTCAGCTCAAAGGAGTTTACCCTTTTTTCTTTAACCAAAACCTCGCGTGCCAGGTCCTTATCAAACTGTACCATGGCCTCTTTAGCCTTGTTTAATTGCGACTGTACCAATATCCACATATTGACCAGTTCCTTTTTTAGCGCGGTTATTTCGTTTTCTAATGGTGTCATATAAGTAAAAATTAAAAAGTTATAATTGAGCGGAAAGCATAAAGCTGAAAGCGAAAAGCAAAAATAAGCTTTAAGCTTTGGCCTTTTAGCTTTTAGCTAAACCTTCCTGTTATATAATTTTGTGTCCTTTGGTCGGCAGGGTTGGTAAACATTTGTTTGGTATCGTCAAACTCAACCAGTTCGCCCATGTAAAAGAAGGCGGTACGATCGCTCACCCTGGCGGCCTGCTGCATATTATGCGTTACAATAATAAGCGTATATTTTTCCTTCAGTTCGTGAAATAACTGCTCAACGCTCGAGGTAGATATAGGGTCGAGGGCCGATGTTGGCTCATCAAACAAAATCAATTCAGGCTCCATGGCTATGGCGCGTGCTATGCATAAACGCTGCTGCTGGCCGCCTGATAAAAACGTACCTTTTTTATGCAGCGAATCCTTAACCTCTTTCCATAAAGCAGCGCTGGTTAACGATTTTTCAACAATAACATCCCTATCTGCCTTTGATACTTTTATGCCGTTTAGCAGGTAGCCTGCAACCACATTTTCATATATGCTCAAATTTGGAAAAGGGTTTGGGCGCTGGAAAACCATGCCTATTTTTGCCCGCACATAAATGGCGTTCATATCATAAACATTTTCGCCATCCAATAATATTTTGCCTTTTGATGTAGCATTGGGTATTAGCTCGTGCATACGGTTAATGCCACGTAAAAACGTAGTTTTACCGCAGCCCGAGGGGCCCATTACTGCTATAACCTCATTGCGGTTTATGCTGATGTTCACATCCTTAACCACATGGTTATCACCAAAATAAGAGTTATAATTTTCGGCCTTTACAATTGTACTTTCCATTTTCTTGTTATCACTTTTGTGACTATGTTTAGTATTAAAACGAACATTAATAATATAAATGAGGCACCCCATGCCAGGTTATGCCAGTCGTCATAAGGGCTGGTGGCATAAGTGTATATCAGGTGCGGCAGGCTTTCCATTGGCTGTGTAATTTTGGTTGATAAAAACGGGCTGCCAAACGCGGTGAAAAGCAATGGCGCTGTTTCGCCAATAATACGCGCGATTGATAGCATGATGCCCGATAATATCCCCGCGAAACCGCAGGGTACAATTACCTTTAAAATTACCCGGTGATAAGGCACGCCTAATGATAAAGCGGCCTCTTTTAACGATGCCGGCAGCAAACGCAAAGTTTGCTCGGTTGAGCGTATTACAATAGGCAACATCATGATAGCTAATGCTATACTACCCGATATGGCCGAGAAAGTGCCCAGCGGCTTTACAATCCAGAAGTACACTACTATACCAACCACAATTGAGGGTACGCCCTGTAAAATATCAACGCATAAACCGCTGTAATAAGCCAGTTTTGTTTTTGGGTTTTCGCTAAGGTAAATACCTGCTGCCATGCCTACGGGTATAGCAATTATGGCTGCCATTAAAACCATTATAAAACTACCCACTAAGGCATTGGCTATACCGCCGCCTGTTTCGCCAACCGGCGCGGGCACGTGGGTTAAAAAATGCCAGTTAACATTCATTACCCCTTGTTTAATAATGTACAGCAATATGATGATGAGCGGCAAGGTAATTAAGAAGGCAAAAAATACTATTATCCCCTTAAAAATTACGCTCTTGGTGTTTCTAAATCCTATTCTTGCTTCCATGGGATATTAATCGTTAGTAAAGCGGGTGATAATTCTTTTCCCTATCAGGTTTATAACTACTGTTACAAAAAACAGCACTAAACCCAATTCAATTAATGCCGATAAGTATTGAGTGTGATCGGCCTCGGTAAATTCGTTGGCTATAACGCTGGCCATGGTATTGCCCGGGCCAAAAATGGCATCCTTAAGGGTATTTGCAACCGCGCTGGTATTACCAATAAGCATGGTAACCGCCATGGTTTCGCCCAAAGCCCGGCCTAATGATAATAATACGCCCGCAAATAAACCCGAACGTGTATAAGGCATAATTACGCTCCTTATTACTTCAAAACGGGTAGCGCCCAAAGCATAAGCGCCTTCTTTTAAAGGCGATGGAACCATACGTATAAGGGTTATGCCCAGTGATGCGGCATAAGGGATAATCATCACCGCTAAAATTAACGACGAGGTAAAAACACCTATACCGTAAGGCGCAACGCCAATTTTCATCTCGAAGGTACGGATGATAGGCACCAGTACAAATAAGCCCCAAAAACCATAAATGATTGATGGCACGGCGGCAATCAGTTCAACAGTATTTTTCAGCAAATCCGATAGCCAGCCTTTGGGATTGTATTCGCCCAGGTAAATGGCAATGGCGTACGAAAACGGTATTGAAATAATAAGGGCGATAAACGAGGTAAGCAAGGTACCCACCAAAAATGGGTAAGCACCGTAAACATTGCTAACCGGGTCCCATACTTTGCCCCACAAAAACCCGATGCCTAATGATTTGATTGATGGCATCGACTCCACTATCAGCGTAGCCAAAACGCCTAATATAATAAGCACCAGCAATACGCTCATTGCTATCAATAAACGCCTAAAAAAGGTTTCCCATTTTAGCTGGCCATTAGAAAGGCTTAATCTTTTATTTTCCACAATTTATAATTTGTTTGAGTAGAAAGCTAAAAGCAGAAAGCTAAAAGCAAAGGGCAATTAAATAAATGCTTCTTCACTTTTAGTTTTCCGCTTTAGGCTTTTAGCTTTAAGCTTATTATAATATTGGCTGGCTACCGTAAGTAGCTGATTTTAATACGGTTTCAGCAGCTTTAACAGCGGCTTTTGAAAGCGGTGCATAGTATAATGCAGCGCAATCTGCCTGGCCCTGGTGTATGTTCCACCATAATAATTTAACTACTGCAGTACCCCTGGCTTTTGAACGGCCGCCATAATTTTGGTCTTTGTAAATTAAAGCCCAGGTAAAGCTGGCAATAGGGTAACCTTTAGGGTTATCAGTATCAGTAATAGAAACTTTAGTATCAGAAGGGATAGCAACATTACTTGCTAAAGTGGTGCTTTCGGGAGTTGGAGTAATAAATTTACCGCTCTTGTTTTGGATATTAGCATAAGGCATGCTGTTTTGTTTAGCATAAGCTAATTCAACATAGCCAATAGCGCCCGGAGTTTGTTTTACCAAACCGGCAACACCTTCGCTGCCTTTACCGCCTAAACCTGCAGGCCAGTTTACAGCGCTTGCCTTACCTACCCTTTTTGCCCAATCAGCATTAACTTTAGTTAAGTAATCAGTAAAAATAAATGAAGTACCACTACCGTCAGACCTGTGTATAACTACTATGGGTAAGTTAGGCAGGTTAACGTTTTTGTTGGTAGCTTTAATTTCGGGGCTGTTCCAACTGGTAATTTTACCCAGGTATATATCAGCCAAATCTTTACCGTTAAGGTTTAAAGCAGCAGTAACGCCGGGGATGTTGTAAGTTACAACTACAGCACCCGATGTCATAGGTATGTGTAACACAGGCACGCCTAATTTAGCAGTCTGATCTGCATTTAAAGGAGCATCGGAGTCACCAAAATCAACTGTTTTATTAGTTAATTGTAATATACCACCACCCGAGCCAATAGACTGATAATTTACTTTTGAAGCGCTGTACTGAGAAAACATTTTTGAAAACAGCGGGTAAACAAACGTACTGCCTGCACCTAACAGGGTATTATCATCCTGTGCTGTTGCCGATAATGTTAACAGTGATGCCACTGCAACAATACCTAACTTTAAACTTTTAATTACTTTCATGATTTTTACTTTATTATGCTTTAGTTTTTAAGTTTTAGTACCCCTTTTTATTATTTACCAAAGGTGTAGAAGAAAGTCATCCTATAAACCAAAGTATGGTTATTAGCTAAGTAACCTGATGTGGTTGGATCTAACTGGTCTTTGTAATAAGTAAGCCAGATGTTTGGCATAAAGTGAACGTTTTTAGCCGGGGTGAAATCTAAACCTGCTGTAACAAACTGCTCTTTCTCAGTTGGATCGTATGAGCTATAGTTAGTGTTAACAGCATAAGTATTAGCGCCATTAAATTTGGTATCAGGATTATAAGCGTCATAACGTGCAAACCAAGCCCATTCGTTTTTAACAATTGCACCTTTAGCCCATATTGAAAGGCCTTGTGCGGTTACATTCTCAGCTGTTAAAGTACTTTTATCGATAACACCTGTACCAAATTTTTGATTGTAAGCTTCAACACCAACAGTTAACGGAGTAGAGTTGTATGATACAAACACTTTAAACATATTGTGTTCTTGAGTACCTAAAACGCCACTGGCTACAGTAGTAACCGGCTCTGGTGTATTTGATTGAGTTTTAGCATAATCTGCATAGAAATCAACATATAAATGCTGATTTAAGAATTTGCCCCACAAATCGCCATAAAATATTTTAAAGAAACCTGTATTTGGGTTAGGGTTAGTTGCACTTAAAGCAGTATTGCTGTTATAAACAGTAGTTAAGGTTGATTGTGTGTTATCACCAATCATAAATACGTAACCATAGTTTTTGGTAGATGGATCGAATGTACCTTGTAAAGCAGCGCCTACGTCATACGAGTTGTTTTTGTGAAAGTCGGTAATAGTTCTTTCAATTGAACGATATCCCCAGGTTGTTTCTGATAGTGATGTTGGACCGTTGGTGCCACCTTCATTCAGTGCGAAACCGGGGGTGCTCATTTCACCGATAACGAAGTCTGTACCGTTCCATATATTCCTGTCCCTTAAGTTAAAGTTTTTGATATAGAAAGCCATTTTACCATCAGCAAGGTTATCGCTGTTTTGAACAGCAACCGTGCTGCTTACCGGAAGTGTATTTTCGCTTGGCTCAGAAGCTAACAAAACTTCTGCTTTAAATTTTTGGTTAATATCATAGTCGTAACCTAAATATATACGACGGAACTGGAAAGCATTTCTGCCGGTAGGTGTTTGATAATAGTTGTTTTCTTTACCTTGTGTTGATGTAGGTGATAATGCAGGTGCGTGTGCAGCATAATAAGCATCACCAAATGCGTAACCCCATAACCTTCTTTGCGGGTGCCATGCGGTATCAACCGGGTCGGCTTGTTTTTCAGTTTTTGTAGTAGTTGTTTTGCTTTTAGCAGCAGGAGCATCAGTGCTTGCAGGTGCATCATTATTAGTTAATGGTGCAACAGATGCATATGTTGTTTGCGCTTTTACCGTAACGCCTGTCATTAATAATCCTATTAATAAGGCAGTACTTAATAGTGTTGTAAACGTTTTTTTCATAATTGAAAATTGAAATAGAGTTAATTTTTTTCTGCTCCAAAAGTGCTGGTCTGTTATTAATATAGTGTTAAGGATACATTAACCTTTCAATGCTTTAAAAACATTTAAGAAACAATAATTACACACACTTTTAACTAAAGGTTACTACTGATTAAACTGCAATTAATTGATTTTCAATGAGTAAAAAATAAATACAGCCCATTATTAAATAATAGTAAATGGAAGGGCAAAAAATGGTTTTAGCCGTTTTGGAGCAAAACGGTCGAGATATTAAAATCAACAAATGTTAATTTCTTGTTAAACTCCATGCTTTTTTAACCCTAAGCGAACTAAAAAAACGGTGATATTACCGGGGATGGTAAAAGGAATATTAAACGCAATAAAATGCCCCTCCGCAAATATTGCAGGAGAGGCATCTTGGTGTTAAAAATGAAGCTGAGGGTTTTGGCTATTTAATCTTCGGCCACATCATGTACAGCGGCAAGTTGGCCATCGGTTTTAAAATCCAGCAGTTTTTGCGACCGCGTTAAATAAGGGTGCGGATACAACGTGGATACTGTACGGCTTTTTACCCACAGCTGGTAAAACTCGCCCGATGGTTTTTCAATTTTTTTGCTTTCGAAAATATTCCAGCCATTATACGCGGTTTTTTTATAGGCCGACCGTATAGTAGCGGGCAGGTTCCATGACCAGCTAATTGTTGACGCGGTACTTACCCAATTACCATTTTTATCAAATGTTGCAAAGTATTTATGATGGTCTATAATTGCTTTGGCGGTGTAGCCATCATCCTTAATACGCCATTTTTCAACTTTCGCATCAGGATATTTTGCATTAAATGAGTTAACAACAATGGCGGGAACAGCATTTTCATCTTTGTTACCGGCAAAACTGTAAGTGGTGGTTAATACCATTACCATAATGGCGATTAACTGATAGAATTTTGAATTTTTCATATTCTTATTTATTTATTAATTAATTGATATTGTTTGTTTTATACTGAATTTTTTAATTGATAGCATCGCCTTGTTTAATCTCATCGTTGGCATGCAGCACAATTTCATCGCCGGATTTCAGGTTTCCGAATACTTCTGTCGAATCGCTGCCCGCAAGCCCCTCTTTAACATTAACAAGGCTGGCTTTGCCATCTGCCACAGCAACTACATACTCGTTCTCTGTCGATCGCACTATGGCATTGTTAGGCACCAGCAATGATTTTGCCCCCGATAACATGGGTATGGATACCTCGGCATACATACCCGGTTTAAGCTGACCGTTTTTGTTAAGCACGTCAATTTCTATGGCTTCCTGCTGCATGCTGCCCAGCGCGTTTGCCGAGCGGCTTATTTTTGCACTGTATTGCTGCCCCGGCATCGCGTTAAAAACAAAACTAACCGGCTGGCTAAGGTCAACCTTGTCTACATAATCCTCGGGTATATCAACCGTAAGCCGCATTTTGTGGATGTCCTGCAAAACAAGCATGGGCTGATCGGTAGCCTTGCCGGGGGCAACCAAAGCGCCCGGCGAAACATTACGGTCGATAATCATCCCGTCAAATGGCGCGTAAATGCTCAGGTAGCCAAGCATGGTTTTTACCGACTCTACATTTGATTTTTGCGATTGCACCATCGCCATATCAGCCTTCATTTTTGATTGGGCATCATCCAAATCCAGTGGCGATACTGAGCCGGGTTCTTTAGCAGCCTCTTTTAAACGTTCGTATTTTTCCTGGCTGGCTGCCGCGTTTTCTTTGGCCTGCAGGTATTGCCCGTTGGCTGCCTGTAATTGCGATTCCATTTCGGGCGCTTCCAGTAAAGCCAGTAGCTGGCCTTTTTTTACAATGGAGCCCCTATCTACATAAATCTCCTTCACAAATCCATTTACTTTGGGAAACAGGTTAACTTCATTAAAGGGTATAAGCTGCCCCGGCAATTTTGCCGAGGTTGACAGCGCTTTTTCTGACACTGTACCTAACTCATATTTATTAGCCTTTGGGGCTGCGCCGGCTGTTAGGTCAACCGGTTTTTGGTTGCCGCCGCAAGCCGCTAAAAACGAACAGGCAATGGCTAATACACAAATCTTATATTTCATGGGGGATTAATTTTAAGTTTTCGGGTTCATTATTTTTTTCGGGCATTAATGATGGCTCATCGTAAGTGGTTTTCTCCTGTATCCAGGCAAACAACAATGGCAGTATAAACAGGGCGGCAACTGTTGAGGCAAATAAACCGCCTATAACCGCGCGGCCCAGCGGCGCCGATTGCTCGCCAGCCTCGCCCAGGCCCGATGCCATGGGTATCATACCTGCCATCATCGCGAAACTGGTCATTAATATAGGCCTTAGCCTGATGGATGCGGCGGTAACAGCCGCGCGTGTGGCATCTTTAAATTCCAGTCGCAAACTTTCGCCGTTGGTTACTATCAATATCGCGTTAGCAACCGACACACCGGTAGACATAATCATGCCCATGTACGATTGCAGGTTGAGGGTTGAGCCGGTTATGAGCAATGCCGTTATCGATCCTAATATTACCGCCGGGATAGTTACCAGTACCGTTAATGATAGTTTGAACGATTGGTAATTGGCCGCCAGCAGTAAAAAGATAACCAATACGGCAAACATCAACCCGTTTTGTAAGCTGGTAAGCGTATCAGTTAATAGGTCCGACATCCCTCCTATTGTTGCTACCAAACCTTTTGGCGGTGTGCCTAATGATTTTACCACTTTTTGAACAGCGCTTGTAGCGGTACCCAAATCCTTTTTATAAATATTGGCGCTAATGGTAATAAAGCGGCGCGGGCCGGTACGGTCATACTCGCCGGGGGCGGTGCTTAGTTTAAAGGTGGCAACATCCGCCAAAGTAGGGCTGCTTTGCCCTTTTACCAGCGGTATTTCCTTTAGTTCGTCCATCGAGTTCATTACATACTCCGGTATTTCTGCCTGTACCTGGTAGGTATAGGAGTTATTTTGATCGAGCCATAAATTTTTCAATGTAAAGCGACTTGATGATGTGCTTTCCGTTACCGAGCGGGCAATATCGCTGATGTTTAGGCCCAGCTGAGAAACTTTTAACCTATCCAGCGTAATGCCTATTACCGGGTAATCTAAAGGCTGGTTTATTTGCACATCTCGCAGGTAAGGTATCCGTTTCAGCCCTGCCAGCACCTTATCGCCGTAACCCTCTATCTGCTGCATATCCTTGCCGGCAACCTGTACTTCTATCGGCGTATTTGCACCCTGGCTCATGATCTTCTCCGTCATGTCAATAGGTTCAAAGCTGATGGTCATTTCTGGTATCGCCGCAGCTATGTTTTTGCGTAGGGCATCCTTTAAATCATCCATATTAATATGGTAATCTTCATCAAGGTTTACCTGCAAAACGGCTTCGTGGGTACCTGTATTAAATACATACAGGTTACTGCTGCCAAAACTGCTGGGCACCAAACCTATATAGCCCGATGTTATTTTAACATGGCCATTTACTGTTTTATTAATAATTTGTAATACCTGCTTAAACTTATCTTCGGTAACTTCAAGCCGTGTACCTTCCGGCTCGTCCAAACGCACCTGGAACTGGCCGTTGTTTAGCTTGGGCATCATATCTTTACCAATTACCACAAAGCCAACCGCCGCCAGCCCAATTACCAGCACCAGGTAAATGGGTATAATTAGTTTTTTGTTAGGCATTAACCAACCCAGTATATTGATGAAATGCGATTTTACCTTTTCAAAAAAGTTGTTGTCTTCAGGGTGGTCTATTTCTTCTTGCCGGTGCATGTTTACCTGGCCTTCTTCATTACTATCCATATTTTCGCCAGCGTGGGCATGTACCTGCCCATGATGGTAAACCTGGTAACGCTCGGCCTTTATCATCCAGTTGCTGAGTATGGGTACTAAGGTTTGTGCCAGTATGTACGATACAATCATGGTTAAGCCTATCGACATAGATAAAGGCAAAAACATGGCCTTGGGCACGCCATTCATCATAAACGATGGCGCGAATACCGCCAGGATACACAACAGGATAAGTAGCAACGGAAACGATATTTCCTCGCAGGCATCATAAATAGCCAGGCGTTTATTTTTACCCATTTCCAAATGCTGGTGTATGTTTTCGATGGTTACCGTCGCCTGGTCCACGAGGATACCTATAGCCAGCGCCAGTCCGCTAAGCGTCATGATATTAATAGTTTGCCCGAATAGACTGAGCAGCAGCACACCGATAAGTATGGATACCGGGATGGTAATTACCACAATTAAGCTGCTCCGCCAGTCGCGCAGAAACAGCAGCACCATTAGCCCGGTAAGTATAGCGCCCAGGCCGCCTTCTGTCATTAAGCTTTTTACCGAATTTACCACCGCTACAGATTGGTCAAACTCGTATGATATTTTCACGTCATCAGGCAGCAGGTTTTGCATTTCGGGTAGCTTGGCCTTCAAATCCTGCACCACCGTCCATGTGGAAGCGGAAGCCGTTTTAATAACCGGGATATAAACCGAGCGTTTGCCGTTTACCAGCGCGTAATCAACCGTAACGTCGGCGGCATCGGTTACCCTCGCGATATCCTTTATATATATAGGTACGCCATTTTTGGTAAGCACGGGGATGTTGCCAAAGTTTTGGGAGTTATTAACCAACGTATTCATGGTGGTTAAATACATGGTGCCGCCAATACGTAAATTACCCGATGGCGCCATTACATTGTATTTTGCCAGGGCATCTACCACCTCATCGGGCGTTAGGTTAAAGCTGCGCAGCTTATCAGGATCAATGCTGAGGATAATTGACCTCGCATTGGAGCCAAACGGCGGTGGTGCCGACAGGCCGGGAATGGTAGAAAACATGGGCCGGATGCGGGTAGCCGCTAAATCATAAATATCCTTCAGGTTCTCGGTTTTACTATCCAGCACCAGCTCACCAACTGGTAGCGATGAAGCATCGTACCTGATTACCTGCGGTGGCAATGCACCCGGCGGAAAAAAGCTTTGCGCGCGGTTAACCTGCAGCGCAACCTCCGCCGAAGCTTCGGCCATATCGGTGCTTTCGTAAAAGGATATTTTAATAATAGTTAAGCCTTGTATGCTTTTGCTGCTGATGTTTTTTACACCATCAACATACAGAAACTGGTTTTGCAAGCCGGTGGCAAAAAAGCCCTCCATTTGCTGCGGCGACATGCCGCCGTACGACTCGATAACATATATGGTAGGAAGGTTTAGCTTCGGGAATATATCTATCGGTATATTTATTGCACTAATTACCGCGAATATTAAAAGGCTCATGGTAATTACCACTACAGTAATTGGCCTTTTTAACGCGGATGTGACCATCGACATAATTTTAATTATTTTAATAAGTTTAACACCGTATTAACTTGATTTTCGGTAATGGCTTTCTGGAACAGCGCGTTTGCGTAAGCATATTTCGCCTGCATATAATCGGTTTCCGCGCGGTATAAAATATTAAGCGCGGCATCCAGTTCAATAATATCTGTTAAGCCATTTTTATAGAGCGATAGCTTTTGCCGGTAGCCGTCATTAGCCGCTTTTAACTGGTTAGGTATTTCATGCAGCCGGTTTATCGCGGTTTGCATTTCCACATCGGCCTCGTTATTGTTAACGGCCAGCAATTGCTGCTGCTCCTGCAATTTTTTAAAGGCATAATCGGTACTGGCTTTTTGGGTGCGCAATTTTAATTGCCTGCGGCGAAGGTCGAACAGGTTGTACGATATGCCTATGCCCACCAGGTAATTGCTCCTGTCGAAACCAAGCCCTGTACCCAAATTATTGTAATTACCCTCTGCATCAACACTCGAACCACGGCCCCAGGCAGCGGCCTCCAGCGAGATTTTGGGGTTGTACATTTTCTTCACCAAATCCTCTCGTTCAAGGCCATTCTGGTAAACCGAACGATAGTAGTTAATCAAAGGGTGGTCGGCGGTATCCGGCGGAAACAGGTAGGCCGTGGGTTGGTTTATCAAGCTTAACTCAACCGTTGTATCAGGGACTATAGACTGATAAGGGAAGCCACTAACTTCAGAAAGCTGTAACTGCACATGCTTTAACTGGTTATCCAGCTCGATATAATTTAACCGGGCTTTGGATAGTTCCGCTTCGGCAATGCTGGTATCAACACCTGCCTTAACGCCGCTTTTAGCCAGCGACTCGATTGAGCGCCTGATCTCGGTGGTACGCTGAATATTGCGGGATTGTATCTGCAAAAAATCCTCCAACCGCAGCAATTGTAAATAATTGCCTATGGTATAGGCCTGCAGTTCGTATTTGGATTGTGCAAACTGGTTTTTTTGTACCTGCACATCGGAGTTGGCAACCTTATTTTCGGCGCCGTATTTACCAAAGTTGTAAACTTCCCAGTTTAGTGCGGCTATGCCTAAATTGTCGGCAAGCGTAGTGGTTACGTTACTATCGTGTATACCACCCGAACTGGACGGGATAATACCAAAGCCAAAATACGGGCCGGTGGTATTGTTTGCGGTGCCCACATCGGCCTGGTAATTCAGGGTTAAATCGGGCAGCCAGTTATTGCGCGTTTCGGCAGCTTGCGCCTGGCGGATAGCAATTGCTGCCGAATCGGTAAGCAGCGTTGGCGCTTTTTGGTCAACACTATTTAAAAGCTGTTGAAGGGTTATTGGTGTTACCGGTTGCTGTGCACGGGCAAAGCCTGCTGCCAGCAATAACACGATGCATAAGCATCTTTTTAAACTTAACATTTTTGTTTTTTGAAATTTGATGGAAAAAATAGAACAGGGGTAACAAGCCGGCTAAGCCAGCTTATTGTGAACTATCGCAGGGCTGCGATCCCAAAAAATATCAAATAATAAGTTTGCCGGTAAGCAAATAGGATGGCTGAACGGGTACTAAAACCGCGTTTAAACCATGTAATGATTGGCCGCTGATAACAGCAAGGCGTTTATATATAAAAGGGAATAAAAAATCGAGTAAAAGGGCAATGCTAAAAAACTTTAATACAGGGGCCTGGGCTAATCGCTTTTGGGCTTCGGCGCTTTCAAAATTTTCGGTTTTGCGTTTGGTAAAGCTTTTGGTGAGTAAATTATGGGCCCCTATAGGCTGGTTTGCTTCGCACACG
>Ga0302303_10001275_pt1 | contig 16732 bp, 13 predicted proteins | sample III_Palsa_E2_1_FD_194542 | JGI IMG/M metagenome (GOLD analysis project Ga0302303, IMG submission 194542) | Peat permafrost microbial communities from Stordalen Mire near Abisko, Sweden - III_Palsa_E2_1 | ecosystem: Environmental > Terrestrial > Soil > Palsa > Peat permafrost | place: Sweden... | reverse complement strand
TAGCCACTGTCAGACACATCGCGCTCAACATGCTACAACAGGACAAGACACTAAAAAGAGGCATTAAAGCCAAGAGATTACAGGCAGCATGGGATAGTAAATATCTTACGACAGTTCTAACACAAGAAAATTAGATGCGGTTGCCCTGGGGGTATCTGACGGATTGTTGACTCCCCTTGAAACCTACGTACTCGGCCTTGCAGACATTCACGAGGACCCCCGCGGGCAATTCTCGCTAGTTCGTTTTTGATAGGGAAGTTTAATGTTCAATCGAGTTTTCAGACTTGGAGTTCTCGCTCTACTAATCGTTGTTGTCATCGTCGCTGAAGTAATGCGGAATGAACGCCCCGCCTTCGCCGAGCCCGGTGGCCCATTCCCAATCTGGGTCTCGGATAAGAATGAGCTATCCCGTCTAGGACCTAAATGTGTCTTCGACGGAGTGGCAGTGCTTCCCCCGAAAGGCTGTACAGTATATCGGCAGACGGCCACAAGACTTGCTCTGAACCCGCTCGGTAACAGGGGCAGCTATTTTGATATTACAGTCGAAAAATCGCAAGATTCCGATTTGGCGGTAGACAGCAGATCTGAATTGGATAAAAGAAGGGTACAGGCTGCCGCCTATGGTTGGACCGAGTCTAGTCCGGAGTGGGGACAGATTAACGGTAGGAAGTTTGAACGTATCTACTGGCAAGACACGATACCGGAAGGTATACATTTTCATGGAGTACAGTACTCAACCATAACGACTGACGGCAATTTTGTCGCCATCTTTGGTCGAGCATCAGACCCAGACTCGACCGGACTTCTTAAGACAATCGAGGCAGCCGTCATGACCAGTAGCACAAAATGATAACATGGCGTTAGGGATGCGGCACTCGTTTCCGCAGCAATCCGCCGCTTGAGTATACACATTCACGTCACAGCGCGATGGATTATAGACCGGATTGTTTGTTGCGAGAGGTTTAGCCACAGTTCCGAGCGGAGCTGGCCTAACGGATACTATTTCGAGTTGTATAATTTAGGAATCTGACTATAAGGTATTCTGAGTTGCGGTTAGACCGCCATCGGGTATAATGAAAATATAATGTTACTCAAGAATTGACAGCTGATTACTCGCCGGAAAACCCAACGGCTGATCGTTGCTGTGACGCTCGACTTAAGCAGTTGCCCCCTTAATTCTGACGAAATCGACCGCATCGGGAAGCGCTTGTTCTGAGCGGGTCTGCGGGGTGTGCTCGGCATTCTGTAATTAGGTGGTTTAACGGCGTTCTTACTATCAAAGGGAGTGATGCGGTATGACCGAAATCAAGGTAGAGGTGAGGCCCATGCCTGGCGGCGGGGATCTGGGGCCGAGATCAATTGTCCTCGAGTCGTTTGCAAGCCGAATTGACGAGATCAGCGAGTGCCTTCACGATATTGCAGTCAAGCTTTCTCGCCGGCTCGACGAGTCGTTCGAGAGCGGAGCAAAGGACTGGCGGCTCAGCGAAGTGGAAGTCAAGTTTTCGCTCGACCTCGAGGCCGAGGCTGGCGTGGTTATCGCGCGGGCACGAACAACGGCCGGATTCGAAGCGACGCTCTCGTGGAAGAATACGCAAAATGAGTAACACAATGCAAGATGCAGTCGCGAAGATTTATTCCAGCAAAGAACGCCGCAGTCAACATCTCGGCACGGCGTTTGCCGTATCCGACGGTATCGGGCTAACCGCATTCCACTGCATCGGCAACCGGAAGACAGGCGAGGTCACATACCCCTTGGTAGTGCTAGAGTTTCCAGAGGGCGATCCGATAGCTGCGTCGGTCGCTGATTACGATCATGTATCCGACTTTGCTGTGCTTAAGTTTGAGGTTCCTCCCCCCGCGAGCCTGCGACGTTTCAGGCTTGCTATCGACGCCCCGGCGCACGCTCCGTTTCGATGCGCTGGATACGCAATCGTTGATGGTGTAGATGTGACACTAACCAACGGCGTAATCGTCAGCACTACATCTTCGATTTTAGGCGGAGTGCCCGCAATTCAGCTCGACTGCGAGCAAGCCAAGGCCGGGATGTCGCTGAATGGTATGAGCGGCGGACCTGTCCTCGTAGGCAATCCCGAGGCAGTGGTAGGCTTGGTCCGTTGGAATCCTGAGCGTTATAATTGGGACGAAAGTTTGATCGCCGTAGGCGGCATGGTATTTGCGTGCCCGATCAGGTCGATCGTTGAGCGCTGTACCGAACTCATGCAGTTCGAAATCGCCGCACCGACTTCTTCCATCGGTGCCAGTCTTGATGACCTTGCTGATTTTACTGCGGGGATCGCCAAATCTATTCCAAGACTGAAAGGAAGACGTCTTCGAGTCTTGCTATTGTCGTCGCTCGCTTCTCACCCGAATAGCCTAGAGGGGGAATTAGGAAATATTCGCGCAACGCTGGGTCAGCTTTTAATGCAGCCTGGGCTCGAAAGTCCAGTAGCTGTCGAGGCGTGGCAAATTGAAGACGAAGGATTTACGATATGGACCACCAAGTCGAAAACAAGGACATCGGGCGAGCCCGATCTTGGCGAATTCGACCTGGTCATAATGGTCGCATGGCATAATCTCGGCATTAAGAATTCACTTGAGGAATGGGATAAGAAGTGGAGGGCCTTGCCATCTAATCAACAACCCGCTCGGCTAATTTATCGCCGTATGGACTACGTTGAATCGCGCCCCGACGACAGCGATCAATCAGTTGAGCTTAGGAAAAACCAAGTTATCGCTTTTGTTAAGACATTAGATGAAAATGGCACCCGATTTACTTCTTACCAAAAGAAGAATTTCGTCAGCATATTCCTGAGCGAACTGCCGAGTGCCTTGGACCAGATCATTTCCCGCTCCGAAGGACTTTCGGTAAGTTCTGATGACAATGAAGACAGCCAGATACTGAATCCCTTCTTGGGTCTGAGAAGCTACGGCCAGAACGATGGCCACAATTTTTTTGGCCGTTGGAAGGAGGTCGAAGAACTCTGTCATCGCCTTTCAACGAGCGAGAGTCAATTAATCGCCGTGGTCGGAGCCTCAGGCTCGGGCAAATCATCACTGGTCCGTGCGGGATTGCTTTACCGCTTATCAATAGATACCGTCGCAGGCAGCCGTGACTGGAAAGTCGTTGATTTCAAATTAAGCGGGTACTCGGACTACGTTGCTATGCCCAAGGCCTGTTTAGGGATTCAGGTGCAAGGAGAGTCTAGAGAAAACAAGCTCGGTGGCAGTTCGCGCAGGGTTATTCTCGTGGACCAGTTCGAAGAGATATTTTCCCTGGTAAAAGATGAAAGACAGCAAATCGAGTATGCGAAATATGTTTCGGAGCTGGCTCAATCTCCGCGTACGACCGTGATCATTACACTTAGAGCCGATTTTTATGAACGCGCTCTGTTATTAGATCCCCTGGGTGAGCTCTTGGCGACGAGCGTCTATTCTCCCTCCGCCCCTTCTCCGGGAGCTATTTTTTCCATTATTACCCTTCCGGCGGCATTTAGCGGATTAGAGTTCGAAGATGATATCCTGCCAGTGGAAATATTTCAGGACGCGGGTGGAAATGCCTCCGTTCTTCCTCTTCTTTCTTGCGCGCTTGAGGAAATAGCGAAACCTCAACGGCGACGCGGAAAGACAATTCTGCGAAAGGCATTCGACGATTTAGGCGGAATCAATGGAATCATCGAGAAGAAAGCCGAAGAAGGCATAAATGACATCAAGCAACAGCAAATAGATGGAGAACTTCCCCCGTTCGACATAGAAACGGAGTTAAAGCGGATCTTTCTCCAGCTTGTTAAAGTGGGCGACGGAGTTGAAACAACCCGAAAACCCATGGATTACAGCGATGCGAACCTGCGCGCATGTGGATGGACGGAGGGAGCCCGCAGGTTGGTCGAAAAAATGGTCGAGATGCGCCTTTTTACCGCAGACGATCCCCATATACATGATCCATCTTCGGAAAAGAAGCTGGTTCTGGAAATTGCACATGAGGCGGTATTGACTAAATGGGGAAGCTTGAGTGAATGGATCGTTGATTGCCGAGCGGCTTTGCTTTCCAAACAGCGACTTGAGATCCTGGCTAAAGAGTGGGATGTTGCTCGTTCCGCGGAACCTGACCCAAAGATGAAGCTTAAAATCGACGGCAGATTGTTATGGCGACAGGATCGCATCGACGCAGAAAAAATCAACCTTGGCCTCTTGGGGATTCAACTCGAGACGTGGGACAATCCAGTAGTCCAGAGATTCCTTCGGCCAGAGAAGGAATGGCTGATAGAAGAACTTTGCCTTGCCGTCGACCACTCCCGGCGATTTGCCATTGGAGAACGATTGGAGGCGTTGGGAGACACGCGTCGGGGCGTTGGAATTCGGAATGGGAAGCCCGACATCCAATGGTGCAAAGTTCCCGGCGGTAGTGTATATATTGAAGGCAAACCAACTCCTTTGCCTATGACGGAATTCTACATCTCAAAGTATATTGTGACGTTGGCCCAGTTCAATGCTTTTGCAAAAAGCGATGATTATGTCGACGAACGGTGGTGGAAAGATCTTCCAGTCAACCCTTTCAAGCATAGACCTTATGAGCAATCCGGAGGTAGCAACCATCCCGCCAAATATGTTTCTTGGTATCAAGCGATGGCATATTGCGCGTGGTTAGGCGATCTTTTGGACTACGCAATCCGCCTGCCGACGGAAGAGGAGTGGCAGCAAGCGGCCACGGGAGGGCTCGACAGTTACGTATACCCTTGGGGATCGGATTGGAACTCAAACAATGCCAATACGAAAGAGGGCGGAGGTGACCGTCTGATGAGTGTGGGCATGTACCCAATTACAGGGGCATCGCCTGTTGGAGCGCTGGACATGGCTGGCAATATAGTTGAATGGTGCATGAATGAATGTTCCCCCGATCAAGAAGTTGAACCAAGCGAACGCTTGCGCGTAACAAAGGGTGGAGCTTATTTTTCATTTAAGAACGTAGAAGCACGCGAATCAGTCAAAGTGAGCGCAAGGTTGTATGATAAGGAAAACGGGGTTAATAACCAGGGTAACCGTATTCTGGTCGCGATTCGCCTGGCATGCGATCGCCCCGTATTTGACCAGGACTAGGATTATCTCGCGAAGCGTTTAGGTATGAAGATGCCGCAATCGAGGTTGAAAACGCGCCGCCAACGACTGAGTATAAATCGTTTTGAAATCATCGGGGGTAAAACCAAACGCATCCTGCGAAAGTTGGTGCTCACTGCATACAGAGCACTCAAATGCCCCCGGATCATCCGTGTTTATGCTGAAGCTTACGCCGAGATCTAACGCTCGTTTGAGCGGGTGATCACGCAAGTCACTCACAGCCCCCGTGCAGAGATTGCTGGACGGGCAGAACTCAATATGAATATTCCTTTGCCTTACGTCATCGACTAGTTCCGCATCATCAAAAATGGAGAGGCCATGCCCGATACGATTGGGATATCCGTACTTCAACGTATCTCGTATTGAACCGGACGAAGTGTGCTCGCCGGCATGGATTTCAATTCCTAGCCCCGCTTCGCGCCAGGTATTCAAGGCGTGAGCAAAACGTTCAATGCTTTTCCCATCCTCGAGCCCAACTACGGCGACTCCAACAATCAGCCCGGCTCGATGAAGTTCTATAAATTTCAAGGTGTCGCGGTCCACAAAATCTTGATGTAGAGATCGTGGAACAACCATAATATACTCGACCTGAATTCTTCCCCCTTCCAAATCTAGAGTCCACTCCCGCCACTGCTCAAATTCCTTAAGCATGGTGTTAAGGTCTTGGGAAAACATTGTCGGAGAGATCATGATTTCGGCGTAGACCACGTTCTGCCTGATAAGTTCAGTTATATGCGCGCCAAGAATGGGGCGCATATATCCAGGAGTCGCCCGTTGGTAAGGACCAAGAATCTCCAACCAGCGAGTGAAGCCTATGGCCCCTAAGACCGGATAAGCCGCACGCAAATTCTCCGGATCCACCAAAATGGGGTCGCCGTTCCTCCGAATTCTATCCAGAATTTCAGGACTAATCACACCCAGAAGATGACAATGTAGTTCTACTTTGCCTGTGCAAGTGTGCATTACACAATACCCATGGTAGATTTTCCGGTTACCAGATCAATTGTTCCATCTTGGGATACAACAACAATTACAGCGGGCGCACGAATCGTATCTAAATACATAAAGGCGGAATTGTATCGCCCTCCACGAGCACGCTGTCCTCGCTCCGAAACATTGCCATCCAGGATAGCGCCAACAGCATGGCAGACGCCAGATGGATCGATTATTACAGTTCCATCGATGGAGGTTACTCGCTTCATGATTTCGCCTGTTAACAAAAATGGCTTTACGCGGGTGCACTGTGAAGCCAAACGCGCAACCTCTGTACTTGCATTTCTTGAAATTAGTACATTTGTGCCCAGGTGTTGGGCCGCCGCAGAAACAATGAGTTTCCAGAGGTAAGAGACATCCGGCTCACTCAGGCTGCAGAAAATTGTTGCGCAAACGGCTCGAAAGTCTTGCTCGTTGAATGAAACGATGCTGCTTCCCTCGGGTAGCGTCCTCTTCAGCAACTCGCTCTTGCCGCAGTATAAAATCCAGGAATCTAGAAAATGGAATTCTACCGATAATTGGTCACCATCTTCCTTCCGAAGGTGACCGAACCCATATATAGATCGACCGTCACAGAATGCCGGGAATGTCGGCGAAGATACTTGCAGCATTTTTCGCGCGCCTCGCAGGTTGCTTATAGGCATTCGATCCTGGAGCCAAACTTCCAGAGGCATTTGCGAATTTGGCGGCATTAGCGCAAGATATTTTGGCTCCTGTAATTTTTCGTAGGGAGTCATCGCGATCTGGTCGAGAAATTGCAGTAATCTTAGTGCCTCGTCCGCGACTAACAGACTGCCTAATGCTGCAACAAACGCCTCCGTATCTTCGGTCAATGGCAGATTCATAAATATTGGCTGTATCATCGGGGTCAAATTGCGCTCGGTCAATCCGAAAACACCATCCCTGGACTGTTGCACATTTCAGTTCCGGTGAGGTTCTCGTTTTTGGATTTGCTTGAGGTTATGCGATTATTATCCGCAATTTGTCCGGCATGTCAAGTTCCAAGCCAGGGCCTACGCAACTAAAAATTTGTACGGCTTAGCGTTTATCGTGTTCTATTGGATTTATTTGCGAACTAGTATCAATATCTAGCAAATATTAAAAATAGAACGGAATTGATTTGGAATATTCAGGTTGTATGTCACGGTGTTGCGCGCTGAAAGTAGGATTTTCTGTGAATCTTTTCGCACGAACCAGCATTATGGAACACATTAAGGATCTCCCCGACCCAAAATTGATCGCACTAAGCGTCATCTCTTGATCGACATTCTCACGATTGCTCTTATTGCCACCATCTGCGGAGCCGATGGTTTGACGAAATCACCGATTTTGGAGCAGCCCACCAGGCCTGACTCTCCAAGTTTCTTGACCTTCCAAGCGGAATGCCATCGCACGGTACATTCTCCCGAGTGTTTTCCCGCTTCAATTCAGAGGAGTTTTCGGGGTGCTTCCTCGCGTGGGCCACTGCTCTGTCCCAAAAGACAGTGGGTGTAGTAATCGCTATGGACGCTAAGACGCTACGTCACTCGTTCGATACCGCACGGGGCGTGTCAGCTATCCACATGGCGAGCGCCTGGGCGAGCCACGACAGTATGGTTTAGGCCAGATTAAGGCGGACGCTAAGTCCAACGAAATCACCGCCATAACACAGATCTTGGAACTCCTAAATATCGAAGAAGGCATCGTTACCATCGATGCAATGGGCACGCAGAAGTCCATGGCCGCGCAGATTATCGATCAGCAAGGAGGCAACTTTTACTTAGGGAAATCAGTCAAATCTGCGGGCCGACGTTGAAGCGTACTTAGAACGCGTTAGGAAAGTAAGCTTTCGTGATCATGAAGACAACGAGATACCTTGCACCGCCTTCGTAAGCATAAACAACGATCATGGCCGACTAGAAACCAGAACCAGGTGGGCTGTGGAATGCCCGGACTGGGTCGAAGGCCATAAGAAATGGAAAGATCTGCTCTCCATCGCTGTCATCGAAGCGCAACGACAGATCAATGGCAAAACAACCAAAGAGAGTCGTTACTATATTTCCAGACTCGAGCCCGAGACTGAGGTTATCGCGCAAGCGGTTCGTAGCCACTGGGGCATCGAGAATGGTCTGCTCTGGGTCCTGGATACCGTCTTTAAGGAGGACGAATCTCGCATACGCAAAGACAACACGCCCCAAAACATGGCCGTTGCACGTCATATAGCCCTGAACTTACTCAAAGCCGAGACGACAATCAAGCGCAGCATACAGGGAAGGCGGTACCTCGCAGTGCTTGATGAGAGCTATCTAGAAAAGGCTCTCTTCCCTGGATACAATTAGGATGCGTTTACCCTGGTCAAGCCCACAAATGGACTTGACTCAATTACGGGAAACAATACAAGCGTTAGGGAAGTTAGCAGGGGGATCTTACCCGAAGGCGGTGCTTTGTTCTAAACGTCAACTATTTAGACGAGATGGGGCCGGCCGCTGCGTCCACGCCGACTATTTGGCGGCACGATGTTCTTTGGACGAGTGTGGTCGGCAGCAGAATATGCTGTCGAGGCTCGCTGATCGCAGTCGGATGCCCGATGCGATGCAGCAATAACTCCGTTGCCCTATCCCCAATGTCGTTGAAAGAGATGTTCATGGTGGTCAGCCATGCCGCCGGGTGCCAGAGGCTGCTCAGTCCGTCGAAACCAATAACGCTGTAGTCTTCCGGTACGCTCAGTCCTAACGCAGATGTTTCCTGAACAAGACGGTCGGCACAGTCGTCGTTGGCTGTAAATACAGCGGTTGGCTTGTCTACATTGCCGGAGCTCAGTATCCTGGCCAATTCGGGCAGATCGCTGTAGATATGCGTCGCACCTGTCGTTAATTCCCGCAAAGCCATGGCGTCTTCAAAACCAAGACGGCGCTCTACGACGGCGCTTGTCGCTACTTCGTGATCCTGCGGCTGTAAGGTTAGGTGAGCAATACGCCTGTGCCCAAGGCGCATCAAGTATTCCACGGCGTAGCGGGCTCCCGAACGGTTATCCACGCCTACAAAGTCGCAGGCGATGTGCGAGGGATGCCTGTCTATACAGACCACAGGAATGCCCTGGGCCAACAGTGACGCCAATGCGGATTCAGACGTTTCGCCGCCAATTTGCCACAGAATTGCCCCAGAAATGTCTGACTGGGCGACCGTGAGCAGTGCTTCGGCTTCGCGCAGCGGACTGAGACTGCCGTCTTCCCCGTCGGTATCCAGAACGATCAGAAGGTGTGACGATTCAAAAAGGCGAAGGGCGCGGTGTATGCCCCGGATAATGTCCAGACTGGCGGGGTGATGGCTGTGTGGGAAGATTGCCGCTATGGTTTTAAGCATGTTAAGCGCTTTCTTTTTGGAGGCATCGAATGCATCTGCCAGATTGTGGCCATTTTGTAGCCAGAACGTATTCCGATAGTATCACAAGCAGAATCGGATTGTCAAGGAGCAACTCCTCGCTTATCTGCCTGTGGTAAGATGGAGTTTACTAATTGGAGAGTGGACCTATAATGTACTGTCCCTCCTGCGGCGCGGAACTGCGTGCTGAAGACAAGTTTTGCCGACAGTGCGGCACACAAATTAGGTTACCGAATAATGCAGAGTTTCAACCACAAACCACGGCAAGGTCCAGACCTGACCGGGCGAAGTCACAGTGGTGGGCCGCTGCTCTGAGTATTGTCCTGCTGGTTCCAATTCTAGGCTATCTCGGGGTCCTGGTGAAGGGTCGTATTTGGAAGCCGCAGGGACTGGAAGGGTTCGTGCCATACAATCCTTCATCGCTGAAGGCCGAATCAACTCCGGTACTCAGGGGGACATCCCTGCGAATCTATCAGCCTGGAGACCATTGGACCTATACATCCTCCGTTCAACTTACACAGCCAGACGGAACAACTCAGACTGGCACAGGAAGACTAAACAACGGGATCTACGTTTCTACTCTGGATGGAAAGCCTGTTCTTACGGAAAGGGGTAAGGACGAAGTTTACCTTGCAGATGGTCATGGAATGGAATATGATTCGAATACCTATTTTCAGCAGGACTCCTCTCGAAACTACTCGGAAGTTGCTGAGGACGAAGGCTCCGCGAACACCTTGCAAAAGTTAGTGCAGGTACAGGAGACCACGCCCGGCGATATTGCCGCTTCTCCTTCGTTTTCTTACGAGACTACAACGACGCAAGGTCTCACGTGCCAGTCGGATATGAAGGTAACGGGGAAGGAATGCACTCGGTTTCTCCCCGATGGACAGCCGACGGATTGCTGGCCTGTTTCCACGACGTATAGCAATTCGGAAGGCCACAGCAGCACGGGGTCAGGAATGTACTCGCCGTCTCTGGGGCAGTTTGTGACGTCCACTTCTGCAGCAAAACAGCCTGACGGCACCGTTATTACCGAAACCAGTACATTGATTGCATACTATCTGCGCTAACATCGCAATGTTCGACATCAGGAGAGTTGAATGGTTTGTCCTTCGTGCGGCGCGGAAATGCGTGTTGAAGATAAGTTTTGCAGAAGCTGCGGGGTTAGACTGCCGTCCACAGAGCCCGAGGAAATGCAGCCTGGCCCAGCGTCGATTATCACTGTGCGCTCCCATTCGGGAGGCGTGCCCGGCTGGGCTATTGTCTTGGTCCTATTGTGTGTCGGCCTTACAGTGTGGTTCCTTTTCACGGTTATTTCAACCGTGTTTAAGATAAAAGACGCGTTGCGCAAAGCCCCAAATGGAGTATCCGCTGCCGGGAAAGCGAGCCAGCCTTCCGGAACGCTGGTGAGCGTTAAGCCGACGATTACCGGACCGCATCTGCGAATCTTCAAGCCGGGTGATTCCTGGAGCTATACTGCTACAGCTACGGTGACCCGAGCAGACGGCACCGCCAGAAACGGCACAGGGACTCTGGAGAAGGCTATATTTGCAATGAACCTGAGCGGAGCGCCATGCCTTGTCGAGCAGACTAAAGTTCATCTCGTCCTTGATGATGGGACTCCCCTCGATCGAGTCAGTCATCTCTATTTCCAGCAGGGAGTGACGGGCGACGACACGGAAATTGGCGTGGATGACGGCTCAACCTCTTCCGTCCAGAAAGCCTCTCAGCCCGGAGTGATCATTCCAGGAGACTGGACAGACTCCCCTTCAAGTCCAACGGACCTTACCTTCGGCAATGGTATGACCGAGCATCTGGACACCACGGTAGTTCCCGGCGACAATTTTATGACCCTGGCTACGGGGGACAAGACGGATTGCTGGACGTTCAATCAGAACACATCGGAATCCGACGGATCCACCACGAGTTCATCAGGAACATTCAGCCCAGGGCTTGGCCAGTATGTTAATGGCTCACTTACCACATCCATCCCCAATCGTGATACGGTAAATATCACGGAAACCCTCACGTCCTATGCGCTGCAGCCGTAGAGAACAAAGCCAATTAAGGAGCGATCTGCACTGTTCCTTGAACGACAAGCTGGTTATTTGTTATGCTGGTGTTTTGTATGGTGACGGGGAAGCGCAAGCCGTTCAGGCTGACTATGGGATTGAGGCGGTCGAGCGCGAGGTTTACCAGGGCCGTGGGGACTGGGACGGAGGCTATGGTTGCGGAATCGACGTGCAGGTCGATGTCGGAGGGATTTTTCGGGTTTGGAAGAAACTTACCGTTGACTTTGACGCTTGACGTCTGGCCGAGGATTGTCATGGGCAACTGGGCGACGATATCCTGGTTAACAAAAGACAGTTCCACGTTAGACCATTTTGGATGTCTGGCGTGCAGGTAGTTCGACAGATTGTCCGCCCCGATGGATACGACTGCCGCGGTATCGCCGGCGTGAGTCAGCTTATGGGTCGATCGGTCAAAAGTGAGGTCGTGACTGTCCATGGCGAAGTCGTCGATCAACAGGGCGCTGTTCACCTGCACGCCTACGCCGTGGATCTTAACTTCGCTGGCGTGTCCGCGGGCAAGCTCCAGTGCGCTTCCTGCGACCGATACATCGTAGCTCCGCGCTGGACCAATCAGCGATGGCAGCCGCTTCTCAATGGCGCGGGCCGCAAGATGCTGGGGAGAGATGTAGCCGCATCCAGCCATAACAACCGCTGCGAATCCGGTCGCGATTAACGGGAGCTTTTTGCCAATTCTCGCGAACGTGCACCTCATGTTTTTCCAACCGCATCGGATTCGACGGGAGCCATGTTAAGCCCAACAGGATCGGCTATCTGCATCGGACCATAATTGAGGACTGCGAAGAGGAAGGCAACGGCCATAACTATGCCGGCGCACCAGTAAGGCGCCGCCTCGCTCACGTGGGCATAGAGCCAGCCTCCGGCGGCCGGCCCTGTTGCTCTAGCCAGACTGTCGAAAGACGCAGAGATGCCGAGTGTGGCGCCCTGGTTAGTTGCGGCGCTCTTCCTGGAGATAAGGGCACGGATGGCGGGGCTGTTTAGACCGCTGCCCACCGCGATGGGGATCATTGGCCCGATCATAAGAACCCACAGCTTTGGTGCGAAGGCGAAGGTAAGAAAGCCAAGAGCCATTAAGCCGACGCCGGCAAGCACGAGTGGGGGCTCGCCAAATTTTTTGACCAGAGGCCGAATTGCGCCGCCCTGGATCAGCACCATAAGAACCCCAACATAGGTGAACACCCCTCCCTGCACGGCGGTTGAGTTCATGCGGGTAAAGCCGAAGTGTTGCATCAAGTAGGACGTAAACGTTCCCTCGAAGTTCGAGAAAGCGAAGGTCACGGCAAAGGTCAGGATATACAGGAAGCCTATGGGACTGGTGACTACACGGACCATGGTGGCCAGTCGGGACGTACTCTTCGTATCCGCAGTCTGGTCTGTGGCTTCGTGGCGCGGAGGCTCGGGCAGGTACTTCCAGATGAAGAGCAGGTTCACAAACGCGAAGCCCGCTGCAACGAACAGGGGAAGCCCTAAGTTATGGCCGCCGAGCAGTCCGCCCAGTGCAGGTCCAAAGACAAAACCAACGCCGAAGGATGCACCTATCATCCCAAGTCCGACGGCGCGGTGTTCGGGAGGAGTAACGTCAGCGGCGTAGGCTTGAGCAACGGCAAGGGTTGCTGAAGAAAAGATCCCGGCCAGAATTCGCGCAGTGAACAACCAGACCAGCGAATGGGAAAGACCGAACATCGTGTAGAAGATGACGTCGCCGCAGAGCGAACCGATAAGGATCGGCTTGCGTCCTATCTTGTCCGATAACCGTCCCCAAATCGGCGCAAAGAAAAATTGCATCAATGCATAGACAGCAGTTAGCCATCCCGCAATTTGACCGATGTGCGGATCGAAAGGATTGACCGCGGAGCCAAGCGCCGCCCGTATATAGTAGGGCACAAGCGGGATGACCACACTAAATCCAAGGACATTGATGATCACCGCGATGGCGAGCAAGCCAAGCCGGGTGTGCATCTGATGATATTCGGGTGACCCCTTGGAATATGGGACAGGCGGTGGTTCTTGCAGCGAACCATTGGGTAGGGGCATCGGAAAAGAGTCTCCGTCAGGAATAGATCCACGGATAGTATACCGCAATGGATACCGTGTGACGGAGACTTACTGTGATTTTAGAGAGATGAAAGCCAAGATCCAAGACCACCCCTAACCCCTCCACTCCGTAAAGGGGGACATGAGTGCCCCTTCGGGTATGAAGAAAGGCTGAATCTGATCCCCCTTTACGAAGTGGAGGGGCTAGGGGTGGTCCGGCTCTTAATTCTGACAACAGACAGAATCAGCGATCACCCTACAAATATATTTTATACGTCGGGATCCCCAGCACAGGGCCGATAATTGCCCAGATGCAGCCGATTGTGTAGTCTCCCAGGATCAGGCCAAGGAAGAATGGGCTTGCTAGTCTGTAGAGCTTTACTCCTCCGTAGCGCACGATGATTGTCTTCGCCAACCACGCGATGAACACCGGAAGCCAGAAATATTCCATGGCGTATGACAACGCCAAAGCATATCCGGCAGGGTGGAGAGGCCACCAGTCGAAGCTTGTGCGCAGCAGGGATAGCACTACTACAAATACAAATCCACCCAGAATATAGTTCAGGCCCGTGCTGGCGGGAGGAGTCGGCTGCGTGAGCCACGTCTGCAGCCGTCCAAACGTTTCCCCGCCTACAAAGCCTTTGAAGCCCACGGCTTTTACCAGGCCGCCGGCCGCATACGTAACGTGCAGGTTGGCCCAATAGGTTGCCGGCAGACTGACTACAGCAGCAAGGCAGAGCGCACCCACGATATTTCCAAACCGCACTGTTGGCCTCTCCAACATCTTGAAGGCTTCAAGCTGATTTGGCATCGGGTGGTTGCGGTATCCGCGGTTGAACCAGTAAAGGACGGAGAGCAGGGTCAGGTTCTGCGCCCCGATCTCCTGAGTGCCAAAAATGCTTACCATCACCTGGCCGGGATTGACCCAGTTGATCTCATGCGGAACGCCGAACTCGGCGCGTACTCTTGTAATTACGAACCCAAGGAGGAAGACCAGGGCGAAGAAAAGGACGGCGATCCAGGCGCTCATTCCCATCAGCGCCGCGAACACCGCAAGCACCAGGCATCCAAGTATGAGCCCGCCAATAGCGCATCGATATCGAATGGCCTCGGCAGGATCGGAGGAGCGTATCCCATCCCGCGTTGTCTGCCAGACGCTGCGCCAGTAGCTGCGGCCGGTGTAGATCAGCATCACGCCCAGACCGACCCAGGCCCCGGTGGCCTGTTCACCGAAATAGGGAAACCCGCTGTTCGCGTCGGTATACCCATAAGCAGCCCCAATGATCCGGAAAACGCGGGCAAGAACAAAGAAGGTCCAGCAGGACAAAGATAGGTCCAGGGGCATAAAGAAGGCAATCCCTATGGCAAAGGGATAGAACGAAGACTGAGTAGAGCCGATGGCGTTCCAGGGAGGCGACGTGAAATAGGGGGAGAGTTGGTAGAGCTTGATATTAACATCCGGCACGGCAGGAAACAACACGTGAATTCCATTTAATAGCGAAATGGCAAAGGCGATGCCAAATCCCGCCCACATAACCGGGTTTTTAAAGAAAGTAGTGCCGGCGTCGTCAGCAGTCATTGCTATCGGCAACTGTACAATTGGGAAGGTCAGCTTCTCGTGTTCAATCCAGGCGCGGCGCACCAGGATTGTCATGCACAAATACATTCCGACCAGGGTCAGGAAAAATATTCCCCATGCGGTAAGCGGCACTATCCAGGCGACCAGATACCCACGGCCGTGCGGGCCGAAGACATCGACGTTGCCATGGTAGAACCCCGTAAGGGAGTTGTGGTCGGTAACAAGCAGCCACTTCGGGAGATACTGAAAAAACAGAGTTTGCCATCTATTGGTCGGACTGGCATACCAGTAAGGATGGCCAATCACTCCAAATAGATCCTGCAGTGTGTCGTGGCCGGCGAACGAGCACGAAACCACGAGCATGACATAGACTAGAAGGAGTTCTTCCTGACGGAACCCTGCGCCAGGTTTTTTTGAAATTTTTCTCCAGGCAAAATTCAGCAGTACGAGGACGAACAGCATGAAAACTGGGGTGATAAATAGTGGTAAAGAGGTGCCGTCCAGGCTATACCAACGAACCTCGGCTACCGTCACCCAGAAGGCATTTACCGGCACCAGCAGTGTGCCAACGAGAAGAGCGCGCCACATTGAGACAGCTTTGTGCTCTTGATGGGTATTAACGCTAATGATCCACCTCAACTTTTCTTTGCAATAAAAATAAACTGAAAGGCGACCATATTATACCAAGGAAATCGATCGTGGTCGCTATTTGGAGCGATTTTATACTTGTTTTGGCTCTACATATGGGTCATTAACTGGAGCAGTCATAAGCACGTCGGGCAATTGCCGGCAAGCAAAATTGAGTACTGCCACGTTAGCCTTCAGGGCAGTCAGGGTGAGACCATTAGATCTAACGGTCTGCATTGAGATTAGCACAGTTTGTATCGTTTTTCAGTGGTAGAACAGTTTTGGGTAATGTAAATCGCTTAGGGTACGGGGTATGATCTTGTGGCGTTTGTTTGTGTATTGCGTGCTAGGTAGCTTAGTACGCGTTTATACCGGACCGTATATTTGAGTTTCCAGGTTTTAAATTATGAGTGTTGATATTACTGATCAATCGCCCTCCAAGCGTAGTGAGACGGCCATAACGTCCGCCGCAGGCCGCCGGGCGGCCCGTTCCTACAAGCAAACACTAGTAGCTGTCGCCTTTTTGCTGCCCAACATTCTCGGTTTTCTGGCGTTTACGTTTCTGCCGGTCTTAGTCTCATTCTGGATGTCCTTTACAAACTGGTCGTTGAAACCGGCTGTGAAGTTCGAATTTGTGGGACTCAGAAATTTCGTCGACCTCATAGGAGTGCGCCCGATTGCGGAGGCCAATTCAGGGCTGCTGACGATTTACATTGTGTGTGTTATAGGTTTCTTGCTTGGGACGGTCGGTGCGCTATGGGTCAACATGTCGCAGTCGAAGGGCACGCGAATGGGCAGCGTGTTCATTGCATTGACCGGCCTGGCCTTTACCGTCATCGGTATTGCCCATGGCCTGGACGGCCTTGTATTGGCGGGCATTGTGGCATTGATCTGCGGTGTAACTGGAACACTGTCTGAAGCAGAGCTCACATTTGGT